>Ga0302200_10000014_pt1 | contig 228033 bp, 219 predicted proteins | sample II_Bog_N3_1_FD_194585 | JGI IMG/M metagenome (GOLD analysis project Ga0302200, IMG submission 194585) | Peat permafrost microbial communities from Stordalen Mire near Abisko, Sweden - II_Bog_N3_1 | ecosystem: Environmental > Terrestrial > Soil > Wetlands > Peat | place: Sweden: Abisko...
TGTCTACTTTTTATAAGTTGGTAGCCAGTTTTTTGTAGGGGTTCTATTTTTTTTGTTCTTTGTCAAGTATTGGGATAAAAACATAAAGTGAATTTTTAGCGAGGGGAGTGCCCCTCGCTATTTTCTATTTTTATGCTAAATTGCTTTGTTCTTTTATGTATTCGATTTGTCTATTCGATTATAAATTATAAGTTAATCCAATACGTAAGGTGTTCTGCTTGCTTCGCATACCAGACTTTACTGCTAATGTTGTATTAATAGGGGACATCTGAAAGTCAGCAATATTGAACGTAACATTTTTTGAAAGTTTGTGATTGAAAAATGCACCGTATCCTTCAGCATTCCCCCACTGATAAGTCATGCCACCTTCATAGCCATTTTGAATATTGGCTTGTTCTTCTACTTTAAAATAAGTGATTCCTCCATTGGTGTTTTTGTTGAAAATATGGAAAAGAACTAAGTTGAGACCGTGATTTTCTTCTTTAGCAGAGGATTGAATGAATTCAGAAGAAAAGTGCAAACTGCTTGTTAGTTGATAGGAAAAATCAGCAGTATAATAATTTAATGCAGTACCATCATCTGCGCGTAAATAAGTGTTCGCGGTGCTGTTACCGTAGTCTGCGTGAGCATAACCAAATCCATAAGTGCTTTTTTTGATATTGTAGCCACCATGAACATAATATAACTTATCGTTATCGAGATTTGAGTCATAGTTGGTCTTTGCAATGGCGGTTGTTATATCGATGGCACCAATTTTCCCATTTGCAGTCACAGCATCAGTAAATATATTTTTGCCTGAAAACCGAGTATCATCATAAAGTAGACCAGTGGCTCCAAGGGATAGATTTTGTGGACCTATTTTATAATTCCAGCCAGCATTGTGGTATTTTAATCCAAACTGGTCAATCGCAGTACTGGAATTTTTTGAGTCAGAATGAACAAAATCGCCTGCATAGTTTGCTCCGAGATCGTGATCAGCATAACGAGAGGTTAAACGTGCATAAATGTCTACGTTATTTGTTAATTTTTTAGTGGCATTCAAAGTTAAGGTGGATTTTATTCCATTTGCGGTGGAATCGCTATTACCGTAGATGTTTTTAGTATTTTTGTCTGAGCGATATTCTATATGCAGATCGCCATCAATTTTTAGATCAGATGAGTCTGGCGTTTCTGCCGAAGCAATACTGGCAATTGAAATTACCAAGCAGGTGGCGGTTAATCCTAGTGATAATAATTTTTTCATAGTTATATAGCCTCTTTCTATATTTTTATTCATAACAAGTAAGCAATAAGGATACGTATATTGATTGTTCTATACATAAAAAAAACAAAAATATTCGATTGACTCGAATATTTTTGTTTAAAAAAACAGAGCCGCCATAGTAGTATCTATGTAAAAGGCTCCATTGCCATGTTATGTAATTTATATAAAATATAACAGTCGATATACACGATGTCAAGAATTATTTGTCTCAAAATGATACTTTTGTGATCGATATATGATAATGTCTTAGTATACCATTTTTGATTATGTCCTAAATCCCGTGATACACTGTAGCCTTATTCTTAGTTGAAAGTGGATTACACGGTGGATAAAGTTGCCAAGAAAAGGGGGGATTTAAGTTAGTAGGTGGGTATCCTGTCTGAAAAGATGATATCAATCTAATTGATGCCGTGATTCACCAAAGCATCAACACAAAAATAGTAAAATTATATTAGATCGTGAGGCTGTGATAATGCTGGTGTGGATTTGACAACCGTTACCAGCAAGTTAGGACATGCAAATTCCACAAAGACACAAAGGATATATTCTCATTTATTGGATAAATCAGAAAAAGAAACAGCAAACACGATGGAAGAGATATATGGATCAAAGTATGATTACTGCACGAAACTATACATAATTTAATAGTAGGATAAATTATTTTTTTTAGTACTGAAAATACTTTATAAAAAAGAAGAGTAGCCACGTTAAGGAAAATATACCCTATAGAAGATACACTAAAAAGTGTTACCTATAGGGTGAGTCTTCGTATAAATCTTAGTCTTAAAGATAGAAAACAGTCATTAAGAATGTGAAAGAAACGTGTAACTTGTAATAAAATCAACAGTAAGATTCGGGAGGCTCTATCCCTTAGATATATGCAAAATTTCATCATTGATTTCTTCATAAAAATAAAACTGACTATATGCCTATTTATCGGACTTGACAGATTGCTTTAGGGTTGATTACTAAGTTTTTGAATGAAATCAATGTTTATTGTTGTATACACTGTGTGGTTTTAAGTTTACTATTTTTCTTGTTATAAAAGAAAGCAAGAATGAAGTAAAATAGAAAATTTATAAAATATATTGACATTTATTAGGTACCTTATTATAATAATACTAAGGTACCTGATAACAATGGTGTGAGGAGAGATTGATTATGGAAAAACAACAAATCACTTTAATGGAACAGCTTATTATTTTAAGTCGTTTAATGATGTACAGACATCATCACATGAAAGGAAATCATATGCATAGTCCTTATCGCGGACAAGGAAGAGTTCTTTCTTTGCTTAAAATAGAACCTAAAATGAGTCAAAAGAAACTTTCTTTTTTACTTGGGATACGACCTCAATCTATGGGGGAATTATTGGGAAAACTTGAACAAAATGGCGATATTACGAGGACTCAATCAGAAGAGGATCGTCGTTCATTGGATATTGAATTGACAGAAAAGGGAATGGAAGCAGCAACAACAAATGAAAATTTTCTGAAATGTGACCAAAATACAGAAGAAGTTTTTAAGTGTCTTAACGAAGAAGAACAGAAAAATCTAGCAGATTATATGGATAGAATGATTACGCTATTAAAAGATGAAATGCCGGAGGCACAAGATGCTTTACTGCAACATCATATGCAGCATCATCACGATGATGATCATCACGAAAATCACGGGCACCATATGAAAGGCTACATGCATAACCCGAAAAGATTTTAGTAAGTTATGGTTGTTATAAATCATATCGATTTACTTGGCATACAGAGCGAGCTGATTTTATGAGCAGAGGATACTGTCTGTTTGCAATGAAAAAATGAAATAATCGAGTGCAGTTGTTTTTTTAGCAGTATATGAATTGGGAGGGGCGGCACAAGTGACGGTCAGTGATTTAAAGCAAATTATAAATGGAAAGTATAAAATGACGCGACAGCGTGAAATCGTTTTTAATGCGATGAATAGTAAACCACATCTTCATTTTAGTGTAGAAGATATATTCGATATTGTTCATGAAATTCATCCAGGAATTGGAGTAGCAACTATATAATAGACTCTCGGCATTCGCCGAACCAATTGGTACAAGGGTTTCCTCGAACCAACTTTATAGCATTCCTCCTACTTTTTTTGTAGGAGGATATTTATTTTTCACAAGGCAAATTGGAAATTTGAAAGCAATACTTTTCCCTAATTTACCCTGGAAATTGGTTTTAAATGTTTGCGAGTTTCCATTGCTTGGGCAAGAATATTTCCAACAGGAGATGAAAAACTCCCCAACGAAGAGGGTTTACAATTTTATGATGATTTGTTTGATGCATTATTAAACAAAGGAATTCAACCAATTGTAACAATTTGTCATTTTGATACCCCAGTCGCTTTAATAGAAAAATATAGCGGCTGGAAAAGTAGGAAATTAATAGCGAGTGCTTTGGCTGTAAAAGCCTGTCATGAAATCATTCCAGATGCTAAAATTGGCTGTATGCTAGCAGCGGCATCGGTATATCCATATTCTTGCAATCCGGATGATGTTCAAATAGCTGTAGAAAAGGATAGAGAAACATATTTTTTTATGATCATGATTTAAATATAGCAATGGAAGCGAACGATGAAAAAATTTTAAAGAACTATCCAGTTGATTATATTGGATTTAGTTATTATTCCAGTAGACGTGCGAGTGTTGATCCAGACGTTATAAAAAATATGACAACTGGAAATGTTTTTGGAACAGTAAAAAATCCGCACTTAGAATCATCGGAATGGGGGTGGCAGATTGATCCTAAAGGCTTAAGAATAACGGCTAATCAACTTTATGACCGATACCAAAAACCATTGTTTATTGTTGAAAATGGATTGGGTGCGATGGATAAGGTGGAGGATGATGATTACAGAATTGAGTATCTGAACAAGCATATAGAACAAATGCGAGAGGCAATTTTAGATGGAGTTGATTTAATTGGATACACACCTTGGGGGTGTATTGATTTAATTAGTGCATCGACTGGTGAAATGAGAAAACGTTATGGTTTTATCTATGTTGATAAAGATAATGACGGCAATGGGACACTACAGAGAAAAAAGAAAAAAAGCTTTAGCTGGTATCAGCAAATTATCAAGAGTAATGGTTAAAATTTATAAGTAGTAAAAATAATCCGTTTAAAATATAGTAAAGCACTACCAACGATCATAAAAATTCAGAACTATCATGTATTACCAGCGGATTGTTTTGCCAAAGCGGTCAATATATTGCAACCCCCGTTTACCTTCTTGTGCAATAATTGTGTTAACGATGTCAGGTAGTACTTCTTCAATCGTGAATGTAGCATCTGGACCACCCATATCTGTTTTTACCCAACCTGGAGCCAGAAGTAATAATGCGTGATCATTTCCTCGGCGCGCAGCAAAGCTTCTCATCAGTGTATTCAGTGCTGCTTTACTTGCCCGATAAACCTCAAATTCCCCTTTTACGTTGTTTGTAATACTGCCCTGCCCAGATGACATTACACCAACAGTGCCACCTAAACGAATATTTTCTGTAAATTGTTCTACAACTCGCATAGTGGAAAGCGCATTTGTGACCATAACGCGTACAAATTCTTCGGTTGAGACTTCACCAATGGTTTCGTATCGATCGTTAGTAATACCAACATTCACAAAAAGAAGATTAAAACACCTACCATTTAATTTTTCTTTGAGAATTGCAATTTGCTTTGTTTCTGTAATATCAATATACTCAATTTCTAAGTGCTGTTTGTATTGCTCAGCAAGCGCGTGTAATTGCGTCCTTTTTTCATCACGAACTGTTGCTATTACATTCCAGCCCTGATTCAAAAGTTCTCGAACAATTGCTAAACCTAACCCTCGTGATGCTCCAAAGATTAAGGCTGATTTTTGATTTGACATAAATTACTCCTCCGTTTATTGTTATTCTTTTCTTGTATGAAAAGATAATCTAGAATGTTTTTGCTATTTAACATTGTGGTGCTGAAATAATTTTTTTACAAATGCAGAAGCATTTCAGCATTGACATGAGCAGTTTTTTCTAGATCATTAATGCTGACAGGAAGCTGATCAAGAAACGCAGCAAAACCAGCGAAACGTTTTGGATGGTGTTCTATAGCTTCGACTAAAAAATCATTGGTGCTTTTGGCAATTTCCACGACCTCTTCTGTAGCGAGTGACTTTATAACCTGGAGCCGTCAACGATAGCGCACCCGCGTCAATACCGGCAGCGTCAATCTCAGCGATTCGACGTTCGTTGAGATCACATAATTGTTGGCCTTTACTATGGAGGAATTGTTGACCAAATTTGTTTATAAGATCTGGGAGAATAAAATGTTCTTCAAGTGTAGTAATACGCATAGGTATTGCATACCTCCTGTTTTTTTAGTGATTTTCATTTTACCAGCCCGTTAGGGGGGATTTTCTTAGTGATAATGCTTGCAAGTTTACATACCACTAATATAAAATTGCAAAATTTTTCTATGTGACTCTTAAAAATTTTTATCCATCTTTGAATAAAGTCAGTCACTTCAAGTTGAGGAAAATAGAGTACTTTACGTTGTATCCTTTTCATGATAGATTTACTTTATACCCTTAAGGTAACACGAAGTCAAATGATTTTTTAAGGAGTTAGAAAAAAAATGTATACCGTCAAAGAAGTAGTTCAGAAAACAAATCTTACCGCACATACCATCAGATTTTATACCGATAAAGGATTGGTTCCAAATGTACAACGTGATAAATATAACAATCGACTTTTTGATGATGAGTCTATTAATTGGTTGATAAGGGTAAAGTATCTTAAGGATTGTGGTATGTCAATAAGAGACATCAAGTATTTTGTCGATTTATATTTAGAGGGTAATTCTTCGATTTCTCGTCGTTATGAAATTATTTTAAAATACAGAGATATTGCACGAGAACAGTTAAAAGAGGCAAAAAAAAGACTTGATTTTATGGAGAAAAAGACTAAACGCTATCGTAAAGCCATAAATCAAGATATTTATGATGATAAAAATATGTGATCGGCATTCGTTCCAGCTTGCTGCAAAACGAATGCCGTTACGAATTGACGTGTTTTCAAGGTAACGGTATTTTTGACGCTTACCCAATAGGGGGCATTCACTTAAATTTAGACACAAAAAAAGCCTCCGAAAACCTCGGAGGCTTTGATAACACTGGAGCTGATGATAGGAATTGAACCTACGACCTGCTCATTACGAATGCGGGCTAATGCTATTGGTGAATAATTGCAATGTTTGTAGATGGTTGATTTTACTGACTTTATTGAATGCAAAATTTGTATTTATTGGTAGCTGTCATTGGAGTTTTGCAGATGTTAAGGGACAAATAAGGGACAAAATCAAGGAGTGACTTTGCCTATAGGTAGGTATCTCGTCTAGTGATGTCTTTGTTTTTACAACTAAAAATTTCCATGTTATAATTAAGTAATTATTTGATGGAGGTGAGTAAATGGGCGAAATTAAATATGCTATTGAGGATGTATTCAGACCGACTTCGTTTCCACAGCATACGTATGTTGATCGACTGATTTCAAGTGACGATACGTATGAATTTAGGCTAAAAAAGGCTTTGCGAAGCTCCGGGCGGTTAATATCAATTACAGGGTCATCGAAAGCGGGAAAGACAGTTTTATGTCATAAAGTTATTGATAAAGATAGTATTATTGATTTAAGTGGAGCACAAATTCAAACGCAGGCAGATTTTTGGAATCAAATAGCCGAAAAAATCCGTTTGCCACTAGAAGTTCAAATAACAAAAAGTGTTGGGAATAAAGCAAGCGTGAGTGCCAAAGGCGGGGGCAAGGCTAAGATTCCCTTTATTGCGTCGGCTGATATAGGCGGGCAGGCTGGATACGATTACTCTACAGGTCAAAACATTGCGGAGAAAGAAGCTCGCAGCAACAGTGCCATTATGGAGTATTTGATAAACAATAATAAAGTACTTGTCTTGGATGATTTTCATTATATTGATGATGAATTGCAGATGTATATTGCTCGTATCTTAAAAACGGAGCTTTTTAATGGGCTAAAAGCCATTATTATTTCATTGCCACATCGAGCAGATGATGCTGTTCGTCATAATCCAGATTTGATTGGTCGAACGACTTTTATTGAAATAGCACCTTGGTCGATGGAAGAATTGGCTAAGATTGCTCGCAAAGGCTTCTTGCTTTTGGGTTATACAATTGATGAGGAAAATTTGAGCCTGTTGTCACAAGAAAGCATATCTTCACCACAATTAATGCAGGAAAATTGTTTTAATTTAGCGGATCGTATGGCTATGTCTGGATATGTTAGTGTTACAATGGAACTTCTTCATAAGGCATTTCATGATACGGTCATCAATTATTCGCATTATGATGCGATATTGCAGAAAGTTTTGCGCGGACCAGCACAAGGTAGAAATAAGCGAAAATCATATGACTTTAAGGATGATATACAAGCGGATATTTATCACTTGTTTTTAAAAAGTATATGTGTAGATCCACCGGTTCTGTCCATGAATATCACTGATATTAGGGATCGTTTTAATGAAGTATTAAGCAGTATAGAAAAATTGCCAACTGCATTGGTTATATCGAATACGATTATGCATGTGGAAAAGATTTTTAAGGAAACGGCACCTAAACTTGATACGATTGAATGGCGAGGGCAAGCGTTATATATTTTAGATCCATTTTTACTGTTTTATCTGAGATGGAATCGTAGTTTGTATTCAAATTTTAAAAGAGGATAGATTAGAATGACACATAGCCACAATCCCTTTACAAATAAGAGGATTGTGGCTATATTTATATCTTTTGTATTTAACCTAATGAAGATTGACTGTTAATGGGTTATGTTATAATAAAATTTATCGAAGCGAGGGCGTTTTATGTTGAAAAAATTGCTACAGCAAATAGACGAATTGAAAAAAGTAATTAACAATAAACGAGTATTAAATGAAGCCGAGCAAGAAAATTTGAAGCAATATTTTGCAATTAGTCTGACATATAGCAGTAATGCACTGGAAGGAAATTCGCTTACGATATCGGAAACAAAAGTTGTTTTGGAAGATGGACTTACTGTTGGGGGAAAACCATTAAAAGATATTCTAGAAGCTGTAGGGCATAAAAAAGCCTATGATTTTATGTATAGTTTAATAAAAGAAAAAAATATATCGGAAGAGAATATAAAGCAGTTGCATAAATTGTTTTATCAAGGAATTGATGAAAATAATGCAGGGGTGTATAGACAACAACGTGTATTTATCAGTGGGTCTGAATACAGTGTTGCACCGCATGATAAAATTGAACCACTTATGGAAGAAATGTTAGTTGAGTTAAATGAACGGAGACGGATTATAAATCCAGTTGTGTTTGCCGCAGAACTGCATCAGAAGTTTGTTTATATTCATCCGTTTGTCGATGGGAATGGCAGAGTGGCGAGATTACTAATGAATATGGCTCTTTTACAGGATGGATATCCTATCGTGGTTATTCCTCCAATTTGCCGGAGTGAATATATTTCTGCTTTGGAAAAGGGGCATAAAACTCCGAACGTATTCATGGAATTTATTATGGAAAGGGTAATGGAAGCACAGCGAGATTATATTCGATTAATTGGATAAATGAATGAGAGGCTAACTTGAAATCAAGCGTATGCAAAGGTTTCGTTGGTTTGAATTTAAATCTCTCTTTTCATAGTTAGAGTAAAAAGGCTTTGCATATCTTGGTGCGAGGCTTTTTTTGTGTGTTTTAACGTATTGCAAATTCGCGAAAACTAAAAAACACCCCGTTAAGGGGTGCTGTTAGGCTCTGCAAAGATGCCATGATTCCAAGTGATTTGCCCGATCAATGTGAGATTTCGAACACGGGATGGGTGAACTAGGTGGTATTGAAAATTGAGCGTTCAAGCCGATTTTCGATACGAAGGACCTTTGACGAATATGGAACTGAATGATATGGATGCGCAGGAAGTGGTGGCGGGTTATTCTTTGACGCAGGATTTCTCACGGAAAAGGGAAATTTCAGCCGTGGACATGTCATAGTACATGGTACGGTTTTCTGTATTAAATTCGCCAATTACCTTATAGCGTTTGTTTGGCTGGTAATCTGGAATCAATGTAACTAGGGTTTCGTGTAAGTTTTTGTTGTTGCAGCTGAGCGTGGAAGCTTGTTCGGTTTTTGTTTTTGAAAATGGTGTGGATTTAGCCTCGTTGCTTTTGCTGGCTCGGATGGCGAAAATGTTGTTGTTGCCACTGATGCAGTACTGCACATTTTGTGGGTAGTTCATATCTTCAAGAACACGCTTACTAAAAGTGATGCCGCTTTGATTGATGTAGATTTCTGGAGCGGAATTTATGCTGATATCGATGACCTCTAGGTTGATAGTAGAAAAATCAATAGCCATAATTATGTAGTCCCTTCCTCTGATTGTTTATTGTGTTTTTTTAGGTCGTTAATAAATTCTAAAAATTGTTGGCGCTCGCTTTTTGTCCAGTTCATGTCCAGCAAAAAGTATCCTCGAAGTGCGCCGGACTTCACCTTGGAAACCACGAATTTTTTCTCCATTGCAGCAAGCGGAGTTTTGCATTTACTTCGGTTGCCGGATACCAATAGTTCTTGCACCTTACGCCAAATATCTTTTGCTATGATGGCGGGATGGTTATTTTCCCAATACCACTGGGGTAACAGACCTTGGTTTTTCATAGACTTATGCGACAAGTAATCTTTGGAATATGTTTTTTGGTAAAGCACATCGCCACAGTATTTTTCGTTTGTCAAAATACTGCGGATGGTTCCCTGTCGCCAAGAATTCATGCCTTTTGGTGAGCGAATGCCTTGCTTACTTAGGGCGTCGGCAATTTCTTGTAGGAGGGAGCCTTCTAGAAAAGACGAAAAAATATATTTGATGATTTCAGCTTCCGCGGGTTCGATCTTTACCATGCCACTATAGTCACGATAGTATCCAAGCGTATTTTTCACCGAAAATTTGAAAAGGCCTTCCTGCATTCGGTAACGTATGCCCTCTTGGATGGCTATGCTTTTTTGTTGGCTTTCCAGTTCGGCTAGTGCGGATAAAATAGAAATGATCAGCTTGTTTTTTCCATCACTTGAGAGGATACTTTCGGATTCAAAATTTACGGCTACAGGCGGACTGAGGTCACTAAGCTTGCGCAGTGTTGAAAGGATATCCACTATGTTGCGTCCGAAACGGCTGATGCTTTTAGTAAGAATCAGGTCAATCTTACCAGCAGAAGCAGCATCGATCATGGCCCGAAATCCTGCTCTTTTGTTGAGCGAAGTGCCAGATATCCCTTCATCTGTATAAATTTCCACTAATTCATAGTTTGGGGTATTGTCTATTAATGTTTTAAAGTGCTGAATCTGCATTTCAAAACTGCCGACTTGTGCTTCTTCAGCTGTGCTGACGCGGCAATAAGCAGCCACGCGGACTCTTGCTGCATCTTGATAATCGTATGTTTTTCTTTTCGGTAGTATGATGTGTCCTTTGCGCTTACCGCTTCGATTCTGGGCAATGGTTTCTCGGATGCGTTCTTTTTCATCATCGCGACGGGTTGATTTTTCGCTTTTTTGTCGGGATTGTTCGATGCGTGCAGCGTCTAAATTTTTCACCATTTAGCTTGAGCTGTGCCTCCATTCATGCTGAATATGTTTTTATAGGCGACATAAAAGCCTGGTGCCAGTCATGATGAACATTGACTGGCACCAGGCTTAGGATAAAAGATAATAAAGCAATTGACGTTTTGATGCATTGGTTATCTTCAAAATTCTTCGTTTATGTCATCAGTGTTTTTGCCTATAAAATGACAGATTAGCGAGGCTGATATTGTTGAGCGTTGTGCGATCGGTAATGTCCTGTAAAGGGTCATTGTCGTAACAACTATTTACAAAAAAATGTAAAAATACAATAATGATAACTAATCTGTAAACAAGTATATCATAGTCAGACCCGCTCGAAAAGAGATTTATGGAATTTTTTGTAAGACTATAATAGCAGGGAATCTTTTCATCTTTTTCTCTTAAAGGGGAGGGAAGATCGTACAGCACCGTATCGGTAGTCTGAAGCAATAGAAAGAGAGTGAATAGATATTTTTATGAAAAAAATTAAAAATAAACTGCATCGCCTAGCAATTTATTTTACATAAACAGGAAATGTCATTCCATATTAAACCAAGCTGGCGTACAGGAACCCAATCAAAATAACGCATTTCATTTTTATAAACCTTGGCTCCTAAATGCTTGTAAATAGAAATCGCATGTTCATTTGTTTCGACTGCCCAAAGAGTCATAGAACTGATTTGTATTGATTGGAAATGATTCGCTGCAGTTACAATCAGTTGTTTGCCAATTCCTTGCTCTCTGTTCGCTTGGTTTACATGAAGCGAATCTAATTTGCCGGTATGAGGCATTTGCTTATCTAACTTACACGCTACAAAACCACATACACTATCATCGTCAGATGCAGCAATGTAAATAAAAGCATCGTCCTGTTTAAGAAACTTAATCCATTCCGCTATGGCATCATTATAATTAAGACTAGCTAAATATTCAGATGGAAAATTTTCTTGATAAATATTTTTCCAATTGTCTATATGTATTTTAGCGATTGATGTGATGTCATTGTCATTCACGAGTCTTATTTTCAAAATAAATCCTCCTTATAATTACAATATTAAGTGTCATTCAAAATAGGAATATCAGGTGTATTAGCTCTCTAGATCGTACTTGTTTTTTATTTACTGTAATATATTCCTTAGAAATGGTAAAAACCCTGCTGAGCTGGTAGTAACAGAGATTTTAGTGTCTTTGACAATCACAGAAGCAGCATTCATTTGATCTGGTGCAACAGTTTATATTTAAAGTACAAAAAGGATAGAATGACACATAGCCACAATCCCTGCATAAATAAGAGGTTGTGGCTATATTTATATCTTTTCTATTGAAAATAATAGAGACGAGACTAATATAGAAGCATATCGATGAAGGTAAATAATTCTGAAAAAGTTTGTGGAAATAGTAAAAACACAGTTACGGACCATTTTTCTGACATCAGGAAAATGGTCAATGGTAGAATTTTTATAGAGAGATAAGATGCACTTTTACAGATGATTGTGATGTAAAATAGTATATATATGTCTGTAAATATAGAGCCTGTTTTATAGGACAGAAAGGCGGCCGTTTGTCCCTTGTCCGGTAAGATTTTTTGCGAAGGTTGATTCTATAGTTGGTTGATATATATGTTTTTTCGCAGGACGGAAAGGACTAGCGGACAAAGTAAAATTTGAAAAATGCATCACTTTTAGAAATTTATTTGAAAAAATTTGCTTAATAAATAAAACATATATTATTTATATGATATCGTCATCTAAAACAAAAATAGTAGGCCTTGGCAAAATGCCAAGGCCTTATTTTAACTTAAATTGCTTTTAGTTTTGATATATTCGATGATGGAGTCTTTGGGGATTTTCCAAACGCGATTATACCGGAAGGCTTTTAATTCACCAGCGGCCAATATTTTGTAGGCGGCATTTTTTCCAATGGAAAGCATTTCACAAAGAACAGCTGGGGGCAATTGGCTATGATTTCTAACAATGATCAATTTTTGATGTATGAGACGGAAGATAGGCAGGCAAAAAGTGAAGTTCGCATGGAAGCGGATACAGCTTGGCTTTCATTAAATCAACTAGTTGAGTTGTTTCAGCGAGATAAATCGGTTATTTCACGACATATGAAAAACATTTTTGCCGGAGGCGAACTGAATGAACAAGCAGTTGTTGCAAATGATGCAACAACTGCCGCTGCCGGTAAAATTTATCGGAAACAAAAGTAATTTTAGAAGATGGGATTAGCGTTGGAGGAAAGCCACTTCAAGATATTTTGGAAGCTATTGGGCATAAAAAAGCGTATGATTTTATGTATAGTTTGAGTAATAAATATACAAAAGATAAGCAATGCTATCATATATAAAACAGGCATTTGTTTTTCCTCCTTTTTCTTCCATTGTAACAGCTTGTCCAAAAAATTCAATAATTATTAAAAGAGGTGTTTCATGAGGTTTGTAAAGATTTGTCGACAAAAAGGTAAGTTCATTGTAATGGTTCGTGCTGATGGCTATATCCGGAAATATGCTTGTTTTCTCTTGACGATGCCAAGCAAGGAAGAAGGTGGCTATGCTATATTTTTCATGTTTGACAATAATTTTACCCTGTGGGCTCAAATGCTGGTAGGGTTTATTTTTTGTCTATTGGCAGGAATATCCTGTAATATGTGGAAAATGTAACAAAAAGGAGATGGCGAAGTGAAAAAGGTTATATTGTTAGTGATTAGTGTACTGTTTCTGCTGCCCTGTATATCATTTGCGGCAGACTTAGATCAACCAATGACAAAGCAGTCAACTTTGCAAACTGAAATTTTAAGAGGGAGAAATGCCATTAGCAATATCGACGGTTATTATGATACAGTTGATTATATTGGTGTTGTTGATCAGGTTATTCAATATAATCAACAGCGAAACACTGATACTGACGGATTTTATATAGGCGCTTATTTAGCGGCTTGGTGGGAAATGGATTTACTAATTACAACCCATCAATATAATAACAGTGAAGAACTTAAACTTGCTAATGAAGGCACATTAGCTTATTACAATGAATTTCGCAAACGCCAGGCGCAATATGAATTAAGCGATCAAAAATTATGTGAAGCCAGCGGATGGATTTACGATAAAATTAAACCATATTTTGATAAATATTGGGCAAAGACACATCCGACAGAGTAGTAACAATAAAAGCCGTCCTTCTAAGCGAGTACGCCTTTTATTGTTTGTTGATGTATCAGAACAACGGCTTCCAATGTTTTCCGTATGAGGCTAGTTTATTCCCTTACTGGATTCTATACTGGGCAAAACATTACATCGGCTAAACATAGAGCAAGTATGCAGATGTACATAATACATGCTGTAAATTGACGACATTTGGGATTCATTATTGCAATTGAAACATGGGGATCGGAAAAAACATCTACTAAAGTAAAAATGCAGCAGATAAAATTGTTGAATGGCAAACAAATTTAATTGTAAAAGCCATTAAAGATTTAGGATGAGAATCAGAGGCTGGTTTTGTATAGTATTTTATTTTTTTAAGGAGAGATTTTTATGGGATGTAAAATTGAAGGATTGGATAGGTTGATGAATCGTTTAGAAGAGCTGAAAAAAAGTGCGGAAAAACTCGATGGAGAACACCAACTTTCTTTAAATGAACTGTTCCCAGATTTTTTTATGTTACGATATACAGATTTTTCTACCATTGATGAAATGTTTAAGAAAAGTGGTTTTGCGATTGAAACGCAGAATGACTTCGATAATTTGTCACAAGATGAATGGGGCGAATTTATTAGTGGGCACACTCAATTTGAAAATTGGCAGGAAATGAAACAAACGGCAACTAAAGAGTGGACTCAGAAAAAACTTGGTTTTGAACCAGGCGGTGAAGAATGATATATACACAAAATCAAATTGAGGTAGCCGTTAGAGCGTTTAGAAATGCTGTACGTGATTTGATGAATGCGGATTATAATACTTACCATTCAAGAGTAAAAACAGTATGGCACCTTATGACAACTAACTTACTAATATTTGAAGTTTTGGCCCCTTATTTAGATAAAAAAATAGATTTTACTGTTATTGAGGAATCATTGCCCAATGGTTGGGGGAAATTAAATTTTCCTCTAGACAAAGATGATAGAATTAGCTATGGTTTGCAAGTATTGAAACGTTTTGCGGGTCAAGAAAATATTGCAATTACTTATGCATTTCGATATTTCTATAATGAGACTATAAATGTTGCATTAAGAAAAACAAATGAGCAATTATTTACTCCAACTTTTCGGGATGTTTTTGATCTGTTTGATGATATAAAAATGACTGCAAAGCAAATGACGGAGGAGAAAAGAAGTATAACGGAACGCACTCTTACTACAAATATTTATGTTGGAAACCTAACAGCGCAGGGGCCAGTTGCTATTGGACATGATATTACGCAGACGGTTACTCACAGCGGATTGAGTGAAGAAATTGAGAAGGCATTACTTCAAAACAATGTTTCATTGGTTGATATAAAAAAGATTAGAGAAGAAATTGAGGAAATTTCTAATGAGCTTGTAAAAGAAACCCCCAATTCATCTGTATTAACAAAGATTTTTAAAAGAATTGCAGATTTTGGAGTTCAACTTGCTATACCTATAATTGCAAATACAGTTAATAATCCAGAGGTTAATGCTGCTGTAGTGGCAATGTTTAAGTAAGCATAAAATGGGCTCTTTCCAAGATAAGTTGAAAACGTCATTTATTGACAGCAGGATTTTCTTTCGCAATAGTTTAAAACTATATTTGGCATACATTTAATTTCTGCTTACTAGTCATTGACCAAAATGGTGTATCTTTTAACTAAGCTGTGGAACGAAGCATAAGAATGATAGAAATGAATTGATGCTGACTAGTTAAAGGGGACATTTTCACTTATATATTATAACTATGAATACTTGTGGTTCTTACGAATGCAGCGTAATGCCCTTGCAAAGGATCATAAAAACAAAGAAGAGCACCGATTTTGTGTCGGTGCTCTTTCAGCCTAAACGAGGATACATTCAATCAGATGCTTTGGATAAATAGAGGAGGAATGAATGGATATGAAAGGCGGGAGAGCAGTTATCTGTATGCTGGCCATGATCTTGCTTTTGTCGATCTTCGCTGCTGGATGCAGTGATAGTAATTCTAATATGAAGAAGCAGACTAAAGAGTGGGAAAACTTTGCTACGAAGTACGAGGAAATCTATAAAAATATGCAGAATGATGTCAACAACATCAATGCTGGTTACGAAGATGTCAAAAATCAGAAGAAATATCTTGTGGACTATCATAACAATTTGAAAGCAGCAAAGGTTGACTTAGAAAAGCAGAATAAATATTTGCAAGATCTGAAGCAGCCAGATGGATTCAACAATGAGTATTTCGGATTCATGGATGCTGCTGTTTCAAACTATATCGTTGCAATAGATTCGTTCCAGAAGATAACTGAAACTGCAAATCCATCATTGATAGCAATATTTGAAACTGCTTTGTCTAAAGGGAATGAGCTGTTCAACTCTGCTGATAAGTTCATTCGTCAGAATATAGGCAAGCATGTATCAAGTTTCTCTGCTGAACAGTCACATCCAATATCGCGAGAGGCTAAGGCATATGATGATGTAAGAGCCGATATTGATAAGGAACCTACCATTTCGTCGGATGCAATGCCAAAGGTCGATATGTCGGTAAAGACTGATGGTAATGGTAAAGTTATTCTTTCAATCAAGAATAATGATTCGAAGACAATCAATTTGGTTAGCGTACGGACATATGCATTTGATAAAGCTGGAAACAGTATTCGGTATGATAACCAGACTGTTTTTCACTCCGGATTGTCGTCAAAACATTTAGCTCCAGATGCAAGTGCGGAAATAACATGGACGATAGATAAGTTTGCTGGTTCAGATGATGTTATTCTCCAATTGGCATATCTGCGATATGATGATGCAGAGGCTTGGACACGTACGGAGAGTAACGCTGAGGGCAAAGCTTTGACGGTGAGGACAAAATGAAGTTGATTTATCAAAATTAATGTGGATGAATTTAATCGAACAAGTGAGAAGGAATACGATATGCCTATAGATGATTTTATGGGATACAAGATAACTGCTGTTAATATTTTTGCTCAATATAAATTATATTTGAAAGGACAACGTGCAGTTGTTATATATAATGGTAACGAGATGTATGTTGAAAAATATGTAGCGACTATTTATAGAAAAAATGGGTATACAGTTATTCCAGGGGAAGATTTGTCGTTAGCATTGTATTTTTCATGTGGGAATTATCCAATATATCCGGATAGTAATCCTTTTGGTTTATTGGATGATTTCATAAATTTAAATAATCATAACTGTGAATTATCATTTGACACAGAACGGAATTTTGATATAATGCTGTTAAATGGAATTAAAATGTGGAATGAATATTTCTTTCGAGCAAAACGAGATAGCAAGGTCAACAAAGAAGATATAATTCGTAAAGCTTTAAATGCTTTCACAGATCAAGAAAAGGTAAATTTATTAAAGTTATATATTTCACGGGGATATGATAATGGTGCTCCAGATTTATTCGTGTTTAAACCTAATACTAAGGAAAAACAATTTGTTGAAGTGAAATCCTTAAATGATAGATTTAGATTTGAGCAACTTACATTAGCAGAAAAACTTACAAACATGGTGGGAAACGTGTATTCTATTTGTCATGTAATGCCCTATAATCAGGATGAATTGATGTTGAATAAGGTAAGAACGTTTACTTTGAAGCATGATAAAGAAGGCTTTGAAAACTTGAAAATGATCCCTCTGGATATATTATATAAAGGGTTTATGAGTAGTAATAATAGGGAGTTATATGCGGGGCAAATTGGCGTTTCATATAATTGTTTAAGCTTCTATTTACATAAAATGAATAATTGCAAGATGGATTATAAATATAATAATATGGATAAGTTATCGGAAAAAGAATATATGGAAATCATGGGTAAGGTATGGAATCATATTCAAAACATCGGTTCTCGTTCGGGAGCAAATGAGATCTAGATACTACGAGCATTGCGATTATTACATTTTCGGTGGAACCAAACAGAGCTCCAGCCCGTGACATAAATGGTAAATATAAAATTGAGACAGAAAATGAATGTTTTAGGATAGATTGATTTTATGTTGCGAATTTTGAGAAGATAGTTTACTTTGATCAAAAATATAATCAATCACGTTCTGTTTCGGTATCTTCCATATTCGCTTCAGTCGGAAGCATTTCAGATCACCAGAAGCCAAAAGTGTGTAAGCCGCATTTTTGCCGATGGAAAGCATTTCGCAAAGATCTTCTACAGTTACTAAGTCGTTATAGTCATTAAACATATGGATGTCACTCCTTTTTAGATTTATTTATCGGAATGTTTCATAGAAAATAAGAATAAAAATACGTATGGATAGAGAGCCAATATAGGGCTCTCTATTTTTTCTTGTCTAAATTTTCATTTATATAAGCATCCAAGGAGGCACGTAATACTAAATAATTTTTACCGCGTTTTATGAATTGAATTTTCTTATTGCGAATCAGTGTATAAATAGTTGAAGAAGAATAGCGAAGATAAACGGCGGCTTCTGCGGGTGTAAGTAAAGCAGTTTCGAATAACATGAATATTCACCTCCTAACGTCTTTACTCTTTATGTTGCATTTTTAAAAATTAACGAAGCATAAAAGCAACCTGATAAAGTCAGTATATTCAGTTATATATTATAAAAATGAATCCTAGTGTCTTGTGAATATATCACAAAGCTCTTTTAAGGATCATACATAGGGAACGTAGAAAAGTGGTGCAGATAATGAGTAATATCCGTTATGAAAAGTTGAAGTTTCACGTATTTTTGAATAAATCAGCAATGAGAGGGAAACAAATCAACGATATTTTATGACATACTTAATTGTAGAAAGATGGTGAGATATCTTGCAGAATCATTTAGCTCGAAAAATTGGTTTGAAAGTGGCTTATTATAGAAAATTACGGGGTTATACGCAGCAGCAATTGGCACAGAAAATAGATGTTAGTTTAAGTTATATGGGGAAAATTGAGTGTGGTGCATTGATTAAATGTGCATCCTTACCAATCCTATTAACGATTGCAAAAGTGTTAGACGTATCTATTATGAATTTAGTTGAAGATGATTTTGTGAGTCGAAGAGAGCTCCGATAAACAAATCTGAAATACACTGGAAGATGTAGATTTATGCATGTGTGGCATCGGCGGTGGCTGGTGTCTTTTTTAGTTTCCAAAGAAATACATAGGGTGATGGAGACAGTAATAAACGATAGAAAAAGATAATGTTAGCACTGACAAATGAAACGGGGGTTGTAGTGTGGTCATTATTGATATAGATAGTTGCAAGTATGCAAAAAGAAATAATATGATGAAAGGTTGATGAAATGAGTAAGACAGCAGGGAAGTATGCTGTATGTTTGTGGTATTGGAGGTTGTCCAATTTCGTTGTTAGTGAAGCACAGGGGAGTTGAGATGGGGTATTATGGGCTTGAATGACGGGGGATAAATACAAGTTTTGATCCTAAGACGGATTTGTAAAATAGTTAGGAATATACAAAATAGGTCAAGTGACGGAATGGTCTTTAGCCGTTAGGAGAACAATTATGGATTTTTTAGGTATTGGTGTATTGGCTGTAATAGCTGTCGTGGGTAGTCTTGTGTTTTGGGTATTGCTGCAAAACAGCATTATTATAAATCCGAGTTTGATGGGCTTTTTTAGTTGGTGGTTAAGTTGTGTTATCGGCACAGCAGTCGTATTGTATCTTGTTGCGGATATGTTCTTTGGCATGGTTTCTTGGACAATTGATTTTGTGAAGCAATACTATCTGTATATGATTGGGGCTGTTGTAGTAATCGGCGGACTAGGGATGATCGGAAATAAAAATGCGCAGGAAAAAGAAATCAATAAAGAGGAAAAGGAGTCTTAAAAAAACAAAAATATTTAAAAAGGGTGTTATTCAATACGGGACTAATCAAATTATCGTGAAAGAAAAACAAAGGGGTGTATATTTTATGTTTAAAAAGTTTGTAACAAGTCTTATGGTACTTGGGGTACTGGTATTTGGGCTGGCAATTGTACAGCCGGAACAGGTGATTTCACAAGTAAGTGCATATCATTATGATCAGAATCTGAACGGAGACAGTAACTATCAGCTGCTAGATGGTCACATGGGGTCTGCTATTTATTTAGATATCAGCTCGGTTACAGTTAAGCTGAATGATCCACATCATGTTTATATTTGGGCACAGAATGAGGTTACGGTAGATACTGAAAAAGGTAACGCTATAACTGATACAAGAACAAAATGGTACTCTTGGTGCAATGATGGAGGGAATGTACAGTTTGCTTATTCAGCTACCGGATATAGAGGAGAGTGGACATTGTTTGATATAGACAGCGTAGCCGGAACGATGCAAGGGACGTGCAGTGGTTTCCGTGCGGGATTTTATCACGCTTTTGGATTTCCCTTTAGTTAAAATACGTATGCTGGATAAGCCATAAAGATCTAAGGAACAAAGAAATTATATAGTACACAATAAGCCGCAGACAAATTTGTCTGCGGCTTTTTCAGGTCTTATATGAATGGAGAGTTCATAAATTTTTATATAAAGATTAGGAGACATACAAAATGAAACAAGGAAAAACGTTATTGGATTTAGGGAAAGAATTAGAACGTCAACGTAGTGCGCGAAAAGATTTTATTGCAGATACCCGCAGTTTGGAAATGGTGACGGATCAAGCAAAAACCAAATTATCATTGTTTTTGGATGATGATGGTAAAAGTTTTGACGTAAGTGAACTTGCTCATCAACAAATCGCCGCCCGGCTTCAAATTCCCTTTCGGTATTACCAGAAAATGCGGCAGGAGGAAGCACCATTACTGGATGAAAACGTCAATACTTGGTTTACCCGAATACCGGAAAAACGCATGCTTCGAGTGATGGATGGCAAAGTTCGGGCATTTTTGTCAGATCGGTATCGGAGGCTCGATCACTTGGAGCTTTGTAGCGCGGTATTACCTGTTATCAAAGATATGAAAGGAGCTGAGATTGAAAGCTGTGAAGTTACCGAAAGCCATTTGTATTTAAAAGTGATCAATAAGAAGTTGAAAGCCGAAGTCAGCGTGGGCGATGTTGTTCAGGCTGGCTTTGTTATTTCTAACAGTGAAGTGGGGCTTGGAAGCCTTAAAGTAGAGCCACTGATTTATCGTCTCGTCTGTAAAAATGGTCTGATTATCAAGGACTATGCCCAAAAGCGGTACCATGTGGGACGGCGGCAGGTGGAAAGCGAAGAATCTGCTTATGCAATCTATTCAGATGAGACACTGGCACAGGACGATAAGGCCTTCTTTATGAAGGTACAAGATACCGTGCGTTGTGCGGTCGATGAAGCGAAATTCATGCTGACGGTAGATAAGATGCGGGCGGCAATGAATATTCCACTGGAACATGACCCTGTACAGTCTGTAGAGCTTTTGGCAGATAAATTCATGCTCAATCAAAATGAACGTGGTGATGTGCTTCGCCAGCTCTTTATGGGCAGAGATAACAGTCAGTATGGACTTGTTAACGCTGTCACAGCGGCAAGCCAAATCACTGATAGTTATGAACGGGCTACAGAACTTGAACGTATTGGCGGTGAAGTTTTGGCAATGGCAGTCCCGAGAAAATTACTGCCGATGAATGAAACAGAAAGTAGCATCAAAAATGTTACACCTATTCGGAGAAGTCTTCGGGCATAAAAGAATGATAAGCAGGAATTGTGTTGAAATGGACATGGTTCCTGCTATTTTTATTTCAAGGAGTTGTGATTTATGGAGTTAGACGATCGTTTAAAACGTTTATCTGAAGAAGAATTGCTCAGTGAATTTTTACCGAAAGAAAGTGCAGTACATCTCATTCGTGAATACCGTAGCATCTATCAGATCATGATACATGTACCAAAAACAGAATTAGAAGCTGTTTACGGTATTGGCAGTGCGAAATTAAAGAAGATAACCTATATCCGTGAAGTCATGAACCGAGTTCAAGAAGGTCGAAAACAGGAAATTAAGGGGATTCAAGGTCCAGCAGATGTAATCGAATATTTTCAATTCTTAGCGGATAAGCAGCAAGAAGAATTTTGGATACTGCTCTTAAATGCAAAAAATAAAATTATCAAAAGCCAGCAAATTACAATTGGAACGCTTACGACATGTTTGGTAGAACCAAGGGCAACCTACTATACAGCCATTCAAGTGAGAGCTGCTGGTATCATTGCTGTTCACAATCATCCTTCGGGGGTCAGCTCTGAAAGTAAAGAAGATCTTGCAGTGACAGAGCGTTTAATAAAAGCCGGTAAGATTTTGGATATACCGCTTTTAGATCATGTCATTATTGGTCGGAGTGGTGGCTCCAGTATGCGGGAAAAATACGAATCTTTATGGAGAAAATAAAGGGGGAATAAATTATGTCATCTTATCTATTTTGTGCAACGTATCAGGATTTAACCTGTGATTTGCGAATTTGCCGAGGTCATATTGGCATTGAACTTAGAACAAAACAAAGAGAAACAGACAGTATGTACTTTTCACTGAACCCGATGCAGGCAAAAACCTTTGCAGAAAGTTTGCAAAATATGGCTATGCGTATACCCGTAAAAGAAATAAAAAATACCGATGTTTTAGGAAACTTGGAGGTTTATACAGAAATTGAAGAAGAAAATAACAAAAAAATATACCACAAGGAAGAAGATCCTGTGGCTTAAAAGGAGCGAAAAACAATGCCAGCAACGAAATTTATTTGTCCAAATGGGACGCGAATCCCGATTAAAGATTGCCTTAAATTTTGCCCGCAAAAAGAGCGGTGCCTGTTTTTACCAACACTCCGGGCAGTCGCGATTTCGGTAGATCGAGGAATAAAAGAACCAACCGTTACTGAACTTATTTCAGGGGTTCGGGAAACCTATCTGAAAAAGACCACAGAATATGCAGTTGTTCCGCAAAGTGTTCTTTATGCCCTGCATGGACAAGCTGTTCACACCATAAATGAAGGCTGCACACAAGGTGATATCTTAAGTGAAATTCGATTGAAAGACAAAATTACCAGTGGAAAGTTTGATCTTTATGGGAAAATCCTCGATGAAGAAGAAGGTGTATTGGGCGATTTGAAAGTAACCAGTTCGTTTAAACTCATGAAAGCATTAGGGATTTATAAGGTACGCGTAGCAACGGGTGGAATCTATAAAACAGGTTTGAAAAAAGGGCAGATGAAATACCACAATGAACTTCGTTATGATGGCGTAAAGCACATGCTTGATTGGGGAATTCAGCTCAACTATTATCGGATGTTATTAGAAAAAGAAGGCTTCGAAGTACAACGGATGTTTATTCAGGCTATGTGTAGAGATAACAATTTGCGGATTGCCGCAGAGCGTGGTATCGATCAATCGGTCTATATCATCCCTATAAAAAAGATTAGCAATCACTGGATGGAACGGTATTTTACGAAAAAGGCGGCACTTCTTCAATCTGCGATGCAAACGAAGAAGCTGCCGCCAATTTGTTCTTCGAAAGAACGCTGGCATGATCGAAAATGTTTAGATTACTGCGATGCTGGGGACAATTGTCCATATGGGCAGCGTGTAAGGTTGGCAAAAGAAAAACAAGTAAGTTAGGGGTTCTTATGAAAAACTTGGCAAAAAAAATGCTCAATATTATGAATGAATGCAGTCATGTATTAAAAAAGGGAGAAAACAATTTTCACCACTATAAATATGCGACAAGTGCCGATGTTTTAGAAAAGGTCAATGCCTCCTTGGTGAAAAACGGGATTTGTTCCATTGCAGTACCGGAACTACTAAATATAGTGGATGTAACAAATTCAAAAGGCAATATAGAGCGCTTGGCTACGGTGAAAATGAATGTATTGCTCATCGATAAAGACTCTGGGGAAACGGTTACGATTACGGGCATTGGCAGCGGACAAGATTCTGGGGATAAAGCTGTGATGAAAGCGCAGACCGCAGCGATTAAGTATGCCTATATGCTGAGTTTAGCTATTAGTACAGGAGACGATCCTGAGGCTGACCGCAATACGGATGAAAATACGCAAGCTGTTCCGAAGCAATCGATAATAAAAAATAATAAGACAGGGACAACGTGCAGAGCAAAGGTAATAGTGGCGAGCAAAGGGAAATCATTTCTGACGTGCAGTGCCTGTGGAGTTGTTATTACAGAGAAAGTAGCGAGGTATTCTGAGGGTAAGTATGGTCAGGTTCTTTGTATGGAGTGCCAAAAGAAAGCTAAAGGAATTGCATAAATAAAGGAGCTGCCAAGACGTTCACCAATTTCACCACAAATTAAACACACCGTGAATACAGTATATATGGGCTATTGGAAAAATGTGGTGAAACTGGTGAAAATAAATAAGCTATTTTGCTTTATGCTGTAAAAATGGTTTTAATGCCTCAAAAATTTGGTCGAGGTCTGAAAAATAGGTTTCGATTTCTTGGCTTAAATGAGTAATCTCGTGAAGTGCGCTTGAAGGTTATCTTGATTATTTTTGGTTAAGGTATGGGTGATTTTTTTAAACACTCAAGGATGCTTTCTCTATCCGCAGTATGACTGAATGATTGAATTTCTTTTTAGGAGAGAAGCAGAGGTAAGAAATGAAGCTTATATTCCGATAAACGAAGATCATCGTTACTTTCAAAAAGGGATGTTTTGTGTTGCTTAAAATTCATTTCCTTATAAGCAGGGAAAGTTGTTTTTTCCTGGACAAAATCGTATAAAAATCTATAGGAATAAGAGAGTTTTATACGATTCTTGATGTTGTTTTTTCTTTTTGTTTAAAAAAAGTTGAGTTATAAATGCAAAGAATTCTTGAGAAGCCAGCATTAGTTATTTTCCGCCCACTTTGCTTGGAGCAATTTCAAATTGTTGAAATCATCAGGTGGTTTGTTATTTAATTCTAAAAACTTATTTTAGGCGATCGGGAAACAATATCTCAAAAAATGACGGACTCTCAACTCATATAATATATTATGTTTCACCACTTTCACCATATTTGTAAATAACCCTATAATGTTAATATATTAGGCTTTTTTATTCGTGGTGAAAGTGGTGAAACATAGAAAAATATCAAAAAGATAAAGGGTTTAATGGATAAATTAAGCTTTTGGGGAGTCGAGCTGAAGAAGCCTTTTTATAGCATTGATGTCAGCAATATGTATAGAGTCGATATTTTTTCGTATTGCAGTTATTAGTAGAAAAATCTTATAGAGCTTTCTATCAGTCAGGGTGAGTTTTGCATTTTTGTGAAGTATCTCTTTTCTGCCATTAATTTCCGTTGCTAAATAATCTTGGAAAGCAGCTAATAACCGTTCACCAGTTACTTTTGGAAGAATGATATGTTGTTCATACTGCTTACTTTTTATTTTGGAGGAGGAGACTTTCTCATCTGAATAAATAGAATCAATAGAAATGTGTTTTTCATAACACGGAATAGTAGTTTCTTCGAGAAAAAAATTTCTTGAAAAATTACAAAATAATGCTAATTTTGCTAGAAGTGATAGCGATTTTTTATCTTTACTTCTGGAAAGTGTTGATGCGTGAACATCAAGTAAATCGGCAAGATCTTTGGATGTAAAACCTAATAGGCTTTGGAAAAATTGTAGATTGGTTGTAGCTTTAGCGTTGTGGTTTGCAGGGAATTCTTGATCAAAAAGCAAGGTTTCAGAAGATATGGAAAAAATTGACTGTAAATGGAGTTTTAATTTATTGGTTAAAGGGATTGATCCTGTTTGTGAAATGCTTTTTAGTGTATTGGTTTTAAAAGGGTTTATTAGATAATATCTTATAATAGTCCGTAAACGATAATATAAAAGATCGTTTATGAAAACAACGTGTTTTCGTGTTTCTTGGTCGAAGGACACTTTCTCCAGTGGGAAATCTAATATGCTGATATCGTCACTTTGATTAGATATACTTCGAGCAATCCGTACATACAAAGCAGTTCGTTTTTTAAATATGGTGGTCAATTTTGGCGCATAATCGAATAATAGCTGTTTATCAATAAATGCTAAGTTGAAAATGATTTCATCATTAATACAAGGGGAAAGTACATATTGAAGAGCAATGATTTCTTCATAAATTGAGTAGAAAAGGGTCTGCTCTTCTTCTTCCTTTTTAATAATGGACTGGTAATCTTCTAAAGCGTTTTTTGAAAGCATCATTTGGATGGGTATTTCATCAGGCAGACTGAGTCGTAATTGCTCAATTTCGATAATAGTTTTTGCTTTACTATAAGTTGGATTAGTAAAAGATGAGAGCTTTTGTAAACAAGAAAGAAAATTTTCGATAAAGGATTCAGCAATATTATAAAGATTATGGGGATCATTTTTTAAAATAGTAGAGATGTCTATTTTCATTTTTGAAATCAATTCTAATTCATCAGTATTTGATGTCTTCCCTTCTAATTCAATAAGCTTAGAGTTGATTTCTTCTAATATTTGAATATTTTCACGAGCTAGATCATCCACATCAGGTTGAAGTTGTTTTTCAAATTGTTCAATTAATAACTGTTGTATCCTTTTGTACGGTAGAAAGAACTTAGGCGGAGTAGGGGAAAGCTTGTTTAATTCTTTGTCTGTTAGTGATAAAAGATGAAAATAGCGTTTTAGAGAAAGTGGATTTGCATTCCTGATTTTGCTTTTTGGTTTAAAATAATTAAGTAGTTCGTCAAATAAAATAGTTGGTGAATTTTCTGAGACGGTATCTTCCATGTAAATATTCCTCCATATAGAAATTGATTTGATAAAAATTGCATATTCATTAAAATAATTTTATCATGTTTAAGTTGTTATTCAAAGCGTAAGAAAATCGGGTGTTTGATAAAAATTGCAAGCAATGATAATGCGGAGTTTTGGTAAAAATTCACCTTTGATAGCTCTTTTGGCTGTAGTATTATAAAAATTACCAACGTTGGAAAAACTTTTACATGGAGGTCAGGTATGGAAAATTTTACAGATAACGGATCACCTTATCAAAAAGCCAAAACGCTTCAAAACATTGTTGAACGTGTCTATCCAAAGGCAAGGAATATAGACGTATATGCCTCGCCAAAAACAAGCATCGACCCGTTCGTTTCAGTGCAAACTTATCAGGCGAATACGGGGATTATCTTAGCTGGTGAAGGGGTATCGATGAAGCAGCATTTTACGAAAAAAATAAGACCGAGATTGATTGGGAAGCGTGTGGGGAGCTTTTCTGAGGAAAAAGATGGTTTGTATGTTATTTCTGAGGCAGATAATAGCGCAGTGGATAGATTATGTAATTTTCATTTCAAAATCGTGGAAATTAAAGAAGTCCGGCATCGCAATGGGAAACCGACAAGATCGATTACGGTTTGTGTTTATCAGCAGGATGATCTGATTGAAGTGTCAGCAGAAAAATATGAATATTTGATGGATACTATCTTACAAAAATATCCAGAAACGCATATGAGCACTTCTTTTAAAGCACCGTGCAAAATTTATTTCCGCGAATATGCCGCTGCAGTTTTTGCTGAAGCCAAAAATGAGCTTGAAAAAAAGATAGAATTTGATTTCCATGGGTGGACTGAAATTGATGGCGCATTAAGATATCTTTCTGCTGGAAGAGCCCATTGTAATTCCAAATGTTTTATCCCGAATATTGCTTCAGAAGACATGCCTGCTATTTGGCAACGCGGAATACAGTTTTTGCATGTGGGAAAAACAGTTTTTGATAATGCAGGGAATATTGATGAAAAAATGTCATTACGAGGTATTTTGCCATTTTTTTTATATTGTCATGCTGGGTTTGCTGCACGACTTTTTAAGGATGCTGGAGTAGATATTCAATTTTTATTAGTTTTGGTTGGTCAATCCGGTAGCTTAAAAACTGCCATCTGTAAGTCGTTCGGGCAACCTTTTAATGAACAAGAACTGCTTTCGTTTACCTCTACGGATCGAGCAATTGAATTGTATCGAGATATTAGTTTAGACATGAACCTGATTTTAGATGACATTTTTTCCAATAGCGATAAAGGAATAAAGCAAAAGTTTGAAAAAGTTTTGAGGGCTTTTGGTGATGGCATTGGCAGGGCCAAATCGGGTCCAACTTTTAATGAGATTGAACAGGTTCCAGTATGCGGGGCATGCATTGTTACAGCTGAACACGACCTTGAGTCGCAACAGTCATCTGCATTGAGATGTGTTTCGATTCATGTTACTCGAGATAGTTTTGATGGAGAAGTTTTGGCAGAATTTCAAAAAAATCAAAAAGAGTCAAGTCTTCAAAAAAAATCTTCGTGGAATCAGCTTTATTTTGCAAGTTGGATTCAATATCTGGAAGAAAATTATGTGGAAATTGTCAGACGGATTCGAGATTTTATTGTACCAGAATTTACAATGAAATTTAAAAGGCAAGAAACAAATTACAAGATTTTTTGTGCTCTTGCTGATTTAGTATTGGATTGGGGAAGAAAAATAGGTATGATATCTAATGATTTGCAGCAGGACATGTTTTCGTTATGGTGCCAGGTAATTCAAGATGTCATGATTATAAATGAAGAACAGGCAAAGATTAGCGAACCTTGGCAACAATGTTTACAGGCTCTACAGCAAGGAATTGGTACAGGAGCAGTATTATTGGCTGGGGATAAAACTGAATATGAACAAGGCGCCGCGCGATACAATGGCTTTATTCGAAAAACTCACAATGAACTACAATATGTGCTTGCACCCGAAAAAACAATTGTGTTTGTTCGGCGCTGGATGGAAGATCTGGGGCGGACACTAGTTTCTGACCAAAAAACTTTATTCAAAAAATTTTATGAAAATAATGTTAGCATTGGGTACATCAACAAAGATGGTCGAGGAGGCATTCGGACTCGCTATTTAAAACGCATCAAGCTTAACGGACAGCTTACAGAAATGCTAATAATAAATGTACAGGCCATGAGTGAAATGTTAAAAAAACTATAATATAGGAGGATTTTATTATGTCATATTGCATGATAACAATACAGGATGTAGCCCTGTGCGAAACAGAAGACAGTTTATGGAATGCAGTGAACTACCGATCACAGCAACCGTGCTTCATTTATAAAGCAGACGATATGGAGGAACTCAATATGGTTGCCCGATTACGGTATAATAGTTTAACACAACTTAATATAGACACCAATTTTGAGTTGTTAATGTTACCGGAAATTGGAACACAAGGTTATGCTCTTACAGGTCGTATGAGTAGTAGCACGGCCTTAGCAGAAAATAATAGTATTTGTTATGGGTTTTGGGCTGTAAGTGGATTAAACGGATTTGTTACAGTCGCGACAATAAATGAAATGATAGGAATGATGCGTACAGAGTCTTTGATACATCCAGTTGCAATTTGGGCTGGAACGGTAGAAAATGCCAAACGTTTGGGTCGGCGTGAATATGTAAAGCGCTTCTTTGATCATTTTGATGGGCGTGTAGAGAAGCCATCTTTACCATGTAAAGAGATTACAGAGTTTTTTGATATGTACTTTATCCAACGGGAAGAAAGACGTGCGTGCATGGGGGCGCAAGCTAAAGCCTTTATGAACACAATGGTAGAGCGCGGTTGGTAATGTGATTTTGGGTGAATATCAATAGAGTATCTGACAAAAATAAATTTTGTTGTTAAATTGGAGGAAAGTAAAGTGGTCGTTATCTACAGTGAAAAAGATTTAGCAAAAGCACTAAGGGTTTCTCAGTGGACAATAAGGTTATGGCGGTTGCAGGCGGGACTGCCACACTTTCGAACGGCAGGACGTATTTTTTATAGATTAGAGGCAGTAGTTCAGTGGATGTGTGATGAAGAGAAGCGAAATGTAGAATTAACTAAGGCCGGACTAGATCAGAATACAATAAAAAGCATTGCGCAATAAAGGAAATGGCTCAGTAATTTAGCTGAGCCATTTTTAATTAAAATAATCAAAAAAGATGGTGAGAAATATGCCAGCAAAAATAAAAAAACGTGGCAATGACGCGTACTTATTATCTGTAGCTGTAGGATATGATGAAAAAGGTAAGCAAATAGTTAAAACGAAGACAATTAAGGCGACTAGTGACCGTGAAGCTGATCGTGCGTACAATGTTTTTGCAGCGGAAGTTCAGCAAGGTACTATTGAGTATACAGGCAAGTATAAATTAGCTGAATTTGCTGAAATGTGGTTTCGTGATTATTGTATGAAAAATTTAGCACCTAAAACTCAGCGGTCTTATAAAAATCATATTGAAAATCGTATTATTCCAGCATTGGGATATATCGATATCAATAAATTGCGACCGCAACACATCATGAAATTTATCGACACTTTGCAAGAAAATGGAATGAGGCTTGATGGTAAAAATGGAAAATTGTCTGGTGAATCTGTAAGATATTGTTTTCGCGTACTATCGTCAATGCTACAGGATGCATTGCAATGGCAAATTATCAACAATAATCCATGTTCTCGTGTAAAGCCGCCAAATGTTGATCATCAACCATATGAACTGCTTTCAGAAGAAGACATCGCTAAAATGATACAAGCGTTACAGCTCGAACCACTCAAATATCGTATGGTTATTATGTTGGCGATTGATAGTGGCTTACGCTTGGGCGAACTCATGGGGTTGAAGTGGGGGGATATAGATGTTGATAAAGCCACTTTAAATGTAACAAAAAGTAATCAGGCATTAAAAGGTAAAGGTATATTTACAAAAGACCCCAAAAATAAGAGTTCAATACGGCGTATTGCTTTATCTGGAAGTTTGATTATTTTATTGAAGCAATACCACACATGGCAGTTGGAGCAAAAGTTTATGTTGGCAAATAAATGGGTGGATGAAAATTGGTTATTTACTAAATGGAATGGTAAGCCGATGTATCCAACAACACCGTCACAATGGTTTCGTAAGTTTTTAAAGAGACATGCTTTGTCACACATGCCGTTTCATGCGCTGCGCCATTTGTCGGCAACACTGTTAATCGGGTTGGGTGTGCCGTTGAAAAATGTCAGTAGTCGTTTGGGACACGCAGATATAAGGACGACGGCCAATATCTATGGGACAGCGCTTCAGTCGGTCGATCGACAGGCAGCTGATAAAATGGATCAATATTTACAGCAAGTGAAAAAGCAATAAAAGGTCAAAATATAGCAATAAGGGACAAATAAGGGACAAAATCATATTTTTAGACACAAAAAAAGCCTCCGAAAACCTCGGAGGCATTGATAACACTGGAGCTGATGATAGGAATTGAACCTACGACCTGCTCATTACGAATGATAGGTTCATATATTTTTTAGATGACGAAAAAGACCTTTTGAATCCACATTTATCAATGATTTATGAGGTATTTACTTATAACTGGAAGTGCTCAAAAATAGCTAAATTTAGAACATTTTATTTAGTGTTATGCACCTGATATGCACTCGGTGCAATCTGTAACCATTTATCAGCCATAGCGGCTATTTCTTTGTCTTTGTCCTTATCTGTTGCGTAATACATATTAATTGTTGTTCTTACATCTGCGTGTCTAGCGTGTCTTGAAACATCTGCGATATTTGCACCATTGACAATGGCTTTAGTGATTTGTGTATGTCTAAAATCATGAATATGATAGCCTTCGGGTAAACCGGAAGCTGCTAGTAGTTTTCTCCATGACCGTTCTACATTGGAGGGCGAAAAGTAGTTCCCTGTTTTTGTGTGAAATACATGATCGGAGTTTGTGTCATCCTTTAGGTCGTCCAATAGTTCTAGTAGTTTAGGAGAGACAGCTATAACACCATTGGAGGCATATGTCTTAGGGTCGGTATATGTTAATCCTCCTTTCACCTCAGATAATGTTTTATTGATTGATATGGTATGCTCAGTAGGGTTTATATCTTTCCAATTAATTGCTAACACCTCACCTAATCTTGCAGCTGTAGCTAAAGCAGTACGTATGAAATAGCCAATAAGCTTATCTGTTCCGTGACGGTGAATAGTATTGTTCCACTCATCTGCTTTAGCTAATAAAGCTTCCAACTGGTCATCACTATAAATCATATCTCTGCGTGGTGCAGGTTTGGGCGAGACTATGCAATCCTCTATAGGGTTAGATGATAACATTTTCTCTCGTTTTGCATGCTTAAATATGTCGCTAAGAATAGCCTTATGTTTTAACACCGAGCCTCCTGACAACTGCTTTCCTTTCGCTGTAAAATAATCATCTAGCAAGGGGGCATTGATATTCTCAATAGGATAATGACCTAGACTAGATAAAATATGATTGTCGATAATAGAAATATAATCTTCGTATGTACCTTGTTTTACTTCGTTTTGTTTCATCGGTTTGTAGTGCTCAATATAAGCGGCTAGAGAACAGCGAGAAGACAACAGTAAACTCTTAGTGTCCTTCTTATGGTTAAATTCATGTAGCTTACGCTGTACTTCTTTCTTATCGTCAGAAGTAAATGTCTTTCGCTTCATCTTACCGTCTTTATCATAACCAACGACCACAACAGCTTTGTATTTTCCATTAGCTAGTTTTTGGATACTTCCCGCCCCTCGAGTCCCTCTTTGTCCTTTCGGCATAAATTAACACCATCCTTTGCTATATCATAATATATTTAAGTGAGTAGGTCAACTGTGTTTAATTGTTTTAATGTAAGGAAATATATGAATATGATGATTGCTTATTATGCACTTTTAGACTCTTGGTAGCCTATTCTTAGAAGAAAATCATGATATATTTTGTTACTTTGCAGGATGTGTTCTAGATACATTGAATACATGTTATAGATTAAAGCAAAATATTGAGTAGAAGGAGTATAAGTGTTATGGAGGATAATTTGATAGAGGTAATACTGGATGATCTTATTGCGAGGGGCAACGGGTTTGATTACCAAAATTTTGCTACAGTGACAAATAAATATTTACGTGCGCTGTCAAAAGAATATGTAGCGTGGCAAATTGAAGTAGAGGATTTATTGAAAAATTATTATTATGATAATGACCCGATTTATTTAAGGTTTGTTGAATATAAAAAAGTTGGTGGTCTCGAAAACTTAGAAGAGCATTTTTCGCGATCACATGAAGCTATAGTGGGGATATTAATAGCTACGAGAAAAAAATTTAGTACATCCAAAAAGAAAATAATTAAATCAGCTTATACGAATGATGTTTTTATAGTTCATGGACACGATGATACTTTAAAGGCTGAAACTGCTAGCTTTATAAAGGAATTAGGGCTAAATCCAATAATTTTAAGTGAACAACCAAATGGAGGCAAGACTCTTATTGAAAAATTTGAGAAATATTCTAATGTTGGTTTTGTTGTTGTACTATATACACCGTGTGATGTTGGTGGAGAAGATAAAACTAATTTGCAAGGACGAGCTAGACAAAATGTTGTATTTGAACATGGGTTTTTCATAGGTAAACTTGGTCGAGACCGTGTAAGTGCACTGGTTAAAAATCCTGTTGAACAGCCAGGTGATATTTTAGGTCTTGTTTATATTTCTGTAGATGATTCAAATAAATGGAAAGGTTACTTAGTAAAAGATTTAAGAGAAGCAGGATACAGCATAAATTTTAAGGAGTCGATTAAATAAGGAGAGCAGATCATATGAGGCTAAAAATAGCAGATATTGCTCATATCATTAATATAATGGCGGTTATTTCATATGTTAAATATTTGACATATGAAAGTGAATATATATATATGAGTATTTTATCGACAGTGGTATTACTAGTTTATGTCGTGTGGGTCATTTTTAATAGGGTATTAATTTTGTCGAAAATATTTTTTGTAATAGAAGCTTTTATTCAAATAATTTTACTATATGCTAATTTATACAATAAATATATTGATGAATTGTCTAGTGGTAATCACTCATTAGTTATTTCAAAAATTGATTTAATATATTATAGCATAACGACTTTTACGACTACTGGATATGGCGATATTTATCCTATAAGTGATATGACAAAAACTATTGCTGCCTCTGAAATGATTGTAGGGTACTTTTTTAGCGGCATAATGATTTCATTACTTGTAAACGTCATGTCTAACCGTAAATCTTGTTGATTACTGTCTCCTTGAATTATCAAGAGAGGGAGCTTTCTCTCTGTAATGATCACTCTTAAGTTAAACCTTTAGACGTTGAGATTTAGCCTAATCGGATTAAAAAACAGTCGGATGGGGCTATCTCCATAAAAATTTCTTTATAAAAAACAGAGATATTAACAAAATTATTTTTTTGATATGGATTGAAAATGTATAAGAAATTCAGGGTGTGTAACAAAGCCACTTTCAGTTAAACTTATTTCCTTGAATCCTTTTTTATTGTCGGGAATAAATGAACCTGAAAAAACAACTTGGTCACCTTCTTTTAATCTTTCTAATTGCTTATATACTTTAGAATTTAATGCTATCATCGTGTTATCACCGCTATCAGATAATGTATTATTCCAAGTACGATAAGTTATATATCGTCCATTTAGAGCTTTTATATAGACACATGCAAAATCTCCGCCTTCGGTTGTTTCTATCTTATCAATTATGCCTTCCCAATTACTAATATTTCCCTGTTTAAGATAATTTCTTAAATATGAAGCTTGATTTCTATAAACTTTAGACTTGGCTATTTCCCCTTCTGCTTTATTAAAAGTTTCTTCAAATACAATTAAATTTTTTTCAAATTCAACTTGATTTGGTTCACCTATTGATACAGGCTGTACCGGTGGTTTAGCAGATGATTTTGTAGTTGTGTTTTTAACGGATGTAGTATCATCATATTGATGTTTTGGGGATTGTGGTTCACTGTTTGTGTCATGAAGATTTGTCAAAATGCTAATAAATATAATCATTATGATACCTAAAGCTGTAACAGCACGCCATTTTGTCTTGATTAACCCAAAAGTAGCCGATTCAGGTTTAAAAAACGCAAAGAAAAAATATAGCATTATTGTTGATGATATCGCTCCTCCGAATATGTATGGAATAGAATAATTTTCGCTTGCTAGTCTACTGGAAAACAAAATCAACACAAGTATAATAAAGATACCTACTGATTTTTTGTGTTGACATACTTGAGTTTGAAAAGAAAAAGGGATATCGTCGTTCATATTAGAGTTTAAGGGGGTACGCAGTGGCTGTCCGCACATAGCACAAAACGATGAACCATCAGGGCTGTTAAAACCGCATTTTTCACAAAACATAATATGAAAAGCTCCTCTCTGCTTTTGATACGTTTATTGAAAGGTTCTGTTGTATCTCATAAAGGACTTCTAGCCTAGTAACAAAAAACCTTTTGAAATAATCAACCGGAAAAGTTATAATTCTTGCTTATGCAATATTTTTCGTGCCGATACAATTATAGTTCCTTATTTTTGATTGTAATATAAGTATTATATTGCTAAAATCAAATAGTGCAATAATAGGAGCGGATCAGAATGATTTCGTTAATGCGTAACAGATATCCTCATAATTAGAATGTTTTAGGACTTTTATTATTTTGTATATTTAAGTTAGATATTATGTTGTTTTATATATTTTATTTAAAGGATGTGTTGATTTATGAGCAATAAAAAAGAAAGAATAAGATTAAAAAGAGCGCAACAAAAAATATTAAATTGGAAGGATACCTTACAGGCAATTGAGGAAGGACAATACCTAGCGAATAATCCTAATGCTAAAACATATTCTTCTTTTGAAGCATATGCCAAGAGTGTCTCGGTATAATGCAGTTTCTTTTGTAACTGAATAGAAAAAAGAAAAAGTATCCGAAGGATACTTGCAAAGCAAAACCGTATAAAAATGGTTGTAGTGAACAGGAAGAAGCTAGATTTTCTTAAGAAATATGTTTTAAAAAGCAGAACACGAACTTAATATTTTTTAGATAATATAAAAACGTTAGCCTATTTGCTAACGTTTTTTTGTTATGCCAATAATGAAGTCATTCTGTTTGTTAATTATTTTTATTGTCATGGGAGAATGTGTACATACAGGCTTAGTTTTGTATTCAAAGTTGTATTGCTATAGCCAGTCACTCAATTGCAGATATGTTGAATAATCAGCACATTTTTAGATTCCTTTTTAAATAGACATTACGTCATTAGTTCTTTTACGTGGACTGTAATAAGTTCCTATTTTTTATTGTTGGTAAACTGACTTTGGATATAATCAAAATATGCTTTTGTTACCCATGAAGTACTTTCTTCTTTGTCTAACCAATCTTGAATTTCTTTCGGATAGTTTCGAATATTATCAAGAACGGGTGTTTCTAAATCTGATACTTGAGTGCCAAAAAGTGTTGCGATTTTTTCTTTTATTTCCAAAGGAATATTAATAATTTTTCCAGATTCATAATAACTCCATGTATTTTGTGAAATACCAACTTTTTTGGCACATTCAGCCTGCGTTAAACCTTGTTGCAGACGTAAGCCATGTAGTCTCATATTTACAACGTTCATAATTATAGCCTCCTGATATTTTATGATTATACTATATCATGATACTGATTAAATATCAATGAATATCACTGAAGATGATATACGATGATAAAATGAAGAAAAATGTGATTAAATATCTATTTATATTTGACTTTGATGATAAACGATGATAATATCATCATGAAAAGGAGAGGGGGCATGTCGATATAGGAAACAGCTAAATATTTAGGATTACCAAAATCACAAGTATATCATTTAATAAATAGTAAATGATTTTCAGCAATGCAATTGGAGAAATCTTGGTATATTAAGCGTCAACAATTATCTATGTGAGAAGAGAAAAAATGTAAATTATAAAAATGGAGGATAGAATGTCTATAAAAGTAATTGATTCAGTGATGGGAAGTGGAAAAAGTAGCTATATTCATGAATATATGCGAAAAAATAAAGATAAGAAATTTATCTATATTACACCATATCTTGGGGAAGTAGAAAGAACTATTAAAGATTGCAGTAATTTTTTTACCCCTCAAGCAATTGATGATCAGGGGCAGAAATGTTTAAAAAAAGATAGTTTTTATCAATTACTCTGCGAGGGGAAAAATATTGCTAGTACTCACCAATTATTTAGAAAAATGTCTTTTGATATATTGAGTATTTTAAAAAAACAAGCATACGAATTGGTTATCGATGAAGCGATGGGTTTAATAGATGTTGAGGAACATGGAATCGATGATATAAAAATGTTGAAAAATGAAGATCGTATATATTGTGATGAGATGGGGCGGCTGATTTGGAATGAAGATAAAGATTATAAAGGCAAGTGGGCAAAAAATATACGGACTTTATGTAAATCAAAAACGATTTATATTGTCAATGACAGGTTTTTAGTCTGGATGTTGCCAAGTCAAATTTTTAACTACTTTGAAAATGTCTATATACTTACATATATGTTTGATGCACAAATTATGAAGTTTTATTTTGATCTCAACAGTTTAAACTATAATAAGTATAAAATAGTAGGGAAACATCCAAATTTTAAAATGGTACCATATAATGAGAGTGAGTCATTATATGATGGAATGCCTTTTTCAAAGCTTATAAATATTTGTACTACGGGGAAAATAAATAAAATTGGCTCGCTAGGACGCACATCTATTGGTATTGATAGGTATAATGATGTTTTACTATCAAAAACTTGGTATGGGAAAAAACAGAATTTCAAGCAATTGGATCAAATGAAGAAGAACTTAGAAAATTTTTTTCGCCATAATGGTGAAGGTGTGGAATCAGCTTTATGGACAACATTTAAAGACTTTATGAAACAATTGGCAAGTCGTAGATATCGAGATTTTTTAGCACATAATGCTCGTGCGACGAATAACTACCGAAATAAAACAGCAGTAGCCTATACTGTTAATAAATTTATGAATCAGCCAATAAAAGCATTTTTAGTTGCAAAGGGAATACATATAACCCAAGAAGTAGAGGAAAAGTATGCGTTATCTGAATTACTACAATTTATATTCCGTACAGCTATTCGAGATGGAAAATGTATAAATCTTTACCTGCCTAGCATTCGAATGAGATATCTATTGCAAAATTGGTTAGGGATACCGAATGAATGAGTTCCACGAATGTTGTGGAAGGATGTTTAAGTACATCACCAATATTAAGGGCTTGAAGGTATTGTCCTTAAAAAAAACTATAGTATAAACTATGCTGTGTCTTCGCTACGCGAAGTATCTTCGATACTCATAAAAATTTCATGACAAGGGGAAATATAGTTATATTTGTTATGATATACAGCTTAGCGATAGCTAAGATGTAGTGCGAATAGCACTAAATATCCTTAAGTACGGTATTATTATGCAATGTGCGTTACGTAGGAATATAAAAATCAAAGGAGATGTCGTTTTATGTCAGAAAATAAAGAACGCGTAAAGTTGAAAAATAAACTGAAGAACATAAACTATAAGAAAACATTACGTGCGATACGGGAAGCAGAAAGGATTGCAACTGGCAAACAAAAGTACAAGTCTTATCGTAATTTTCAAGAACTCATTAATGATATTGACAATGATTAATATATGAATCGGTATATGTTTGAGTAGGTATATTTGAACAAAGTATTAGATAGACAAACAGGTCAAAATTATTAAATAAGTTTGTGAATGCAAAAATAGTGGTTGTAGCAGACCACCATAAAAGCATTATATATGAAGGGGTTATTTATAAGCCCCTTATAACATCTACGGACGATGGGATGGTCTAGCTTTATGCTAGGCTATTTTTTTTGCCCTTAAGGAAAAGAAAATTTCCTTAAGACATAAACGAAAGGAGAAATTAATGAAACTTACACCAATTAAACAAGCGAGGTTACTATGTGCTATGACGCAAGAAGAAGCAGGGAGAGCATTCGGTATAAGCAATACTTATTTATCGAATATTGAGAGTTATCGTAAGCCAGCAACACCGGAAGTGTTACAAAAAATGATTAAATTATACAAATGTAATATGAGGGATTTATTCCCAATCGAAAGGATGATAAACAATGAATATTAAATTTTACTATGTTAACAAGCATATTTTTCCATTTAAAGCACATTTCTTTTTTACGTATGAGGGTACTAGCTATAATGGTGCTTTATGTTTTAATATCAAGGATGGGTACGAGGTAATTGTGCCAAGCCAGCTAAATTTCACGAGTCTACAAGGTGCGCAAATACTAAAAGAAGCAGTAAGAGTGTATAAAGAGAATGAGGATTGTATCTAGTAATTACTGATGTTATAATTAGGTATACAAAAGGTGCTACCCGATAAACGGTCAGCCCCGATCATAAGCGAAAAGTTTAACCGCCTAAAGTTGGTCGCTGGAGGCGGTTACTTTTTTTGTTCAAAATTTAAAATATCTAAAATTAGAATTAGAGCAGATGTTGAGCAGAACAAGTAAAATTCACGACAAATTAGATGAAGATGGTGAGCGGTTGGGTTAATCCCTGCCGCTTATTTTATTTTGAGGAGTGATTCAAATTAATAGAAATATAGGGATGAGGTTGACTATGGAAAAAATTATTGCAATAGATATTGATAATGTGCTAAATAACTTTAGCGAGGTGCTAAAGACAGCTGATTTTGAAGATGGTGGAAAACCTGATATGTATAGGAAACATATTGATGATATTAGGCGTGATTGTTGGGATCGTAAGGATTTAGACATACGCTATTATGCTCGATACATACATCAACAGTGCTATATCGATGCCAAGCCTGTAGATGGAGCTGCTGCGTTTACGAAGGCACTAAAAGATAAAGGATATACGATTGTAATTATGACGCACAGAGATTTAAGTATAAGTTGGTTGGATACTGGGAATTGGTTGTCTGGTAATAATATTAAGTATGATTATCTTACTCATACAGCAAATAAACTTAGTATGTGTAAGCGTTGGGGCATAACATCTTTAGTGGAGAAAAATCTTAATGTTATTACTGATGCAGCACATTGGGGGATTAAGGTATATTATCCAATGTCTGTTGACTTAGATACATGTTATCGAGATGATAATACATGTGTGTATGGATTTTACAATTTTGATGAGGTGCTTGTATGTTTGGATTAACACAACAATTGATAGATGATGTTACTATGCGTAAGTATGGTCTTGATTTTGACGAGCTACAAGAATCTATGAAGAATTTACACCGCATTGAGTTATTAAAGGTTTTTTATAGATCGATGGACTTATCACTTGTCAAATGGGAAACTTGTATGCGTGGGTGGGACTATATAAAAGAGTTAGAACAAAATTGTACTATTGATTATATCCAAGGCGTAGACGATGTAACAAAATATCGGTTATCGGATATACCTTCGAAATATATGCATTGGTTGTTAGACTTGCATGTCAGATCAGGCGGTAATGTGTGTGGGTATTTTGATATGTATAACAATAATTGTTTTGCATTTAATTTAGATGTTGATAAAGACGAGGATCGGTGGCAAGCAGATAAGGCTAGAGATATTATTGTCTATACACTTATTGAAATTGCTAACCTTAAACCTATTATTATTAAATCTGGTAGAGGTTATCATATATGGGTGAGCTTATTGGAATTAGTGCCTAACAAGGCTATACACGATTTATTTGATTTAGTTATGATCCGTATACCTTCCGATGAATTAACAGCACTACAGATCCATAAGTATCCGTTTTTTAAAGAAAGCAAACGCAATAGCTTACGATTATTTGGCAGTAAGCATGTACGGACAGATGAATTTTCAGGCGTTATGCAACCATATAGTAATAAAGTCTTATCTGTAGATCAGTCATGGATGTATATCAATAACTATGTAAAAAATAGAGTTAATGCAAAGGGATTTTATACTGCTATAGCTAATATGCAACAGTATTTTGATGAATTGATGGGGAAATATGGCGACCAATTACAGTAAATCCTTTAGCATAAATAGGTTAGGTAATATGCATTGATATACATTGATTTGACTGGATTGTGTAAACTTAAGTTAAGGGGGTGATCTTATGGATAAGGATAAAACTGATAAAGCGTTGGAAGAATCAGATGAGACGATGGAACAGTCGTACGATGAGTTTTTAGCGTCTTTTACGTCAGAACAAAAAGAAAAAATGAAAAAGATGGTAATGTAAATTAGGGCTGACTTTTGTCAGCTCTTTTAATATTTTCTTCAGCATTTTGTGCATATAGCATTTGTATAACGGTAATAGCATTTTTGACGTTTAGTCAGAAAGGTTGTTGTTAATAATGAAAATGTTGAAGAAAATATTAAAACGAGTATGGTTGGTTGTAAGGTTTTGTTATGATAATAAGGATAAAATAGAATGGCTGTGGAATTTGATTGCAGGTCTCTATCATGATTGGTTAGAATAAAAACAAAAATAAATCTATGCATATAGCCAAAGTCCCCACTACACAGAGCCAATAAAATCAATACTCTGTAGTGGGGACTTAAGACGCTACAAACGAATTAATGCAATCTTACGCTGTACAAAAATATAACTCTGAGCTATAATTGAGTTAAGAGCTATATAGCAGAGAGTTATAATAAGCAAAAAAAAGAGCGAACCACATGATGGTCGCCGTTTGCAAAGTAAAGTTCAATTTAAATAATTAAAAAAATTTATCCTTTAAACCATTTGCTCGTGCCTGAGCAGATGGTTTATTTCGTTCCGCCACAAAAATAAAACTTGCATCGCCTTGAGTAGTTATGCTACCTTGGCATTTTACTTTATCAGCTACCGGAGTTTTGCATACTATAAAATATGACAAAGACCCAGCTATAAGGACAATTGCAGTTGCAGTTGCCCATAAGAACAGTTCCATAAAGAATATTTCTGGTGATACAACATAAAGTCGTATAACACCATCTCCCTTCTCCACATAAATATCTTTGCAGTTGAAGAAAGTGGGCTTCTTTAATAGTTAACCATCATGCTTACCATTGTAATGATCCATAAAGACTGGATCAGGTTCGCTCTTGGGTTATTATACCATATGATAATGGTATCTGTCATACCGTGAAGCGGTTACAAAGAAAATACTTAAAAGTTATCGGTAGTTAAATACTGGTAGCTCTTTATTTGTGTTTAGGTACTGGACAAACGACAATACCATACCATGAACCTTTTGCTGTTTTATCGTATTACAAACGATAATTAACGATCAAAAAGCCCGGAAACCCTTGTAGAATCTATATATAACATACTGATTTGATATACTATATAGTGTTATGGGTGGGGGTGTTACAATACATGGATTCATAACGGCACAACACGAAAATACATATTACATATAGTGTGTGAAATTATTTTTAAATAAATTTGGTGAGATCACAAGTATTTGCTAGAATTTAGGTGTAGATAAAAATTATCTACAATAAAATAAAAAAGGTAATGATAAAATGGTAATCAACTTTGTACAAATAAAACAAATAACAGATTATGCCTGTGTAGCTATTGCTAGCGTGGTATATATCATGGTGCCAGTATACTGCTATTGTCAGTATGGATATTTTAATTTTGATTTGCAACCCGTTTCTCATTTTTTTGATACAAAAACATCAATTAATCAATTTTTGCAGTTTGCAGATCAGGTGACTAGATCATAAAAGCAATGGTAATGTAAATTAGGGCTGACTTCGTTCAGCTCTTTTTTATTTGTATGTATGTCCAAAAAGTATACTATACGTACAGGCAAAAACAACACTTACGAATCCAGTAAAATGGTTGAGAAAAACACCTAAAAATGTCCGAAACAACAAATTGACTTTTCGTACATAATGCCATATACTAAAGATACAACAAACGGCAGGGGGATACGAAATGTTAATAGGTTATGTGCGAGTTTCGTCTAAAGATCAAAATGAAAATCGACAGGTCGTAAAAATGAAAGAGCTTGGCATACTTGAACGTAATCTGTATATTGATAAGCAATCAGGTAAAGATTTTGACCGTGAACAGTATCAGATTATGCGTAAGGTCATACGTGAGGGCGATATCGTTTACTTTGATTCTTTAGATAGATTAGGGCGTAATTATGATGGTATCTTAACAGAATGGAAGTATATTACACGGGAGATTAATGCTGATATCGTTTGTCTGGACAACGAAGCACTTTTTGATAGCAGAAAATATAAAATGATGGATACCATTGATGAGAAAGGTCAGCGCACAGGATACGGAAAACTCATGGAGGATCAATTATTGTCCTTGCTTGCCTATGTTGCTGAATCTGAACGTAATAAGATTAAGACTCGGCAACGAGAAGGGATCGAAGCGTGGCGTAAGACTGGCGAGACGAAAACAGGCAGAGCTTACGGCAGACCTGAGACTGTAGTAGATGATCGAGAGTTTAATAGAGTGTATCGTCAATACAAGGATAATCAGGTATCAGTCGTACAGGCGGCTAAGCTTTTAGGCATAACACGACAAACGTTTTATCGTAAAGTTGAGAAGAGGGAACAGGAGGGGTGATTTTCTCCAGTCCTTTTTGGATGTTTCCGACTATTCAGTCATCGTATTGCAACATGAGATTATGCTCATGAAATCAAGACGGTTATATATTTTTAAAATGTGCCATACTGGAATATAAGGAATCTTATTTAGACACTGTAATGATAATGTTCCACGCGAAGGGGATCGCACTGGCATAGGAACAAGGCAAGTATAAGAGACGTAGGGGAAAGCTTGCTGAGTGGGAACCACTCGTAAAATGACAGCAAACGAACTTGCACAGCGTTGCCAAGTAAGCAGAACCGGAATATATAGGCGGCTTAAGGGGTAGGTGTTATTCATCTATCCTTTTTGATTTTTATATGTTGGGTATGTTGTGGTATTGCAAGATAAGGGTATCCACATTTAATTATTTTATTTTGTATTCGTTAGGAATATTAGACATTAGACCATATAGTGGTAAGCGCGTTTTTGCTTTTTGTTTTTTCCAGATTCCAGATATTTTATCAGCATTTTTGTAAGCAACACCGGATACTCCTATAACAGCGTTTGCTATGAAAGATTCCCATCCACCGGGAGAAAAGAAAACATTATGAAAAATTGAAGATGCACTCTGCACAATACCAACGGACGATACTGTTTTTAGAGAAATTGCAATTCCTAAAGCTTTAAAGTCATCGTAATATTCGTTTTCTGCTTTATGATATTCTGATAGCATTTCAATAAGTTTAATTTCAATGAATGCATTGATTTCTTTAGATGAAGCGGAATTTAAATCTATTATAGAAGCAATTATAGAAGCTTTCAAATTCCGTCTAATGCTTTGTAGTCCTTGCCATGATTTATCCCTAATCTTTTGAATATCGCCAAAGCTAATTTCAGATAAACGATACGGGTCTATGAGTTCTCTAAATATAAATTTTTCCATTACAAAAGAAATTTTACTCTCTATATCATTTTTCAAGCAATAATTTTCTCTCGATTCAGATAACTTATATATTTCTTGTAATATATTCGGGAATCCTTCGTCAATAAATAAAGGATAAGTATATTTTTCCTGACTTATATAAAATAAATATTTTAGCGTTCTTCCTACTCTAGAGAAGGCGATATCTTGCATATAATCTGCACGATCAGTATCTTCATGAGAAAATTTAATTGCAGGAGGATATGTTGAAAATTCGCTAGGACTGTTTCCAATGGATGCATCCATGCCATAATAAATTCCTGGGCGCATCATTTTTTTTTGTTCATTAAAGACTTGGTCATTAAGAGAAGGCAGTGGAGCATTGCCAGTTAGTGCGCTATGCATTACTTCATTATTTGATACAAAATGATGATAGGCATGTTTTAGTGTTTTATATGGGAAATTTTTATTGTCGACATTAACTACTTGTAAAATATTTTTATTTATTTGTTGAGAACATTTTTCTAGGAGTTGATACGTTTGTTCCTCATAATCTAAAGTACGTATATAGGGAGCAAATTCTGAAGGCGTAAGAATGGCGTTTTCATATTTTATGTGGATAGAATCTTTAGGTATAAGATGGTTTTCATTTGGATCAGGTACACAGATTTTGTCATATAAAAGAAACATTCGTTTTAATGTGATATCAGATATACTTGTTTCAGTTGGAATAATGAAACTTATTAATGGATCTTCATTTTTTTTGGACAAAAGGAGCCCTCCCGATATCAATATGTATTTTATTCTACAATTTTAATGCTTTTATACATTATAATTATAACACTTGAAATACAGCAAGTGTATGGTGAATAGCAAAGTAAGGATAAGAAATAATAAATGATATTTATAAATATTGATAAATAAAGAAAATTAATGAAAGACAATTATATAGGCGATTGCAGGTATTTAGTGACTTGCTTTTGATGTGTGGTAAAACGAGTCATAGTTTTGAGAAGTAGAGGCTGACAAATATCTCGATGGTAAAATTTTATGCAAATATGCTTTACAGGGAAATCATAAAAATTCTTCAACTTTTACGAAATAAAAAGTATGTGAAAGAGTAAAGTTGACAATTAGAGATAGTACTAATCGAAAGTAAAGAACGCATTAGGTGAACTTATTCGAAAGAATAGAGCTGTTATAGGTAATTAGACTATAGGATGATGGAATATGGTGATATTTGTTATATCTGTGTTGGAAATGGTGTAGTAACGAGCTTTAAGGATTAGTTTTGAAAAATTGTACAATAAAGCACATATGAGATTTGGAGATTGAAACGTTGCCTAATGGGTAACGTTTTTTTTTTTTGAAAAATTTTTAAAAAATTGGTTGTAGCGGCACAGTTTTATAGCATTATATATGAGAGCACTTTTAGCATGACATTAAATGATGAAGAGAATTATAGGTAAGAGGAGGACATGGGATAGTTAGAAAATAAATAGTTATAGGGAATTATTGGTAGTCATTGGTGTAAAAGCCAGTGACTATTTTTTTATTATTTTACAATCTGGGAGGAAAGTATATGAATTATGAAAATCAAGATTATCGATAGTTTTATTGTTTCGTCAGCATAGCATTAAAGGCGAAGAAGGAAAGCGAAAAGTAAAGAGGCTATTGTCGGCTCTACGATTTGAGGCAAATTAAAACAGATGGAACTATAAAATCATTGCAATTGTATCAGAAGTGAATCAAAAAAAGAAAGAGAGAATGTTCTTTTATTGCTAAAAGCTATACCAGCAACATCAGTTAAAGAATATATAAGGAAATATTGGTATACCAGAGCGGGGATGGTTCAGTTTGAACCGGTAAAAGATGAAGGGAAATTGATAGAGTACATGTTGACTCAACAAACGACAATTTTTCAACAAGAATGCGGACAATTTTAATGGACTGATAGTAAATATGGATAGAAGTAAAAAGTTTTGAAGCTATATTCTATATAGTTTGTTGGTACACAAATAACCATAGTTTTTTCTATGGGTTTAGGTAATATATGAAAAATATAAGAAAAGGTGAAGTGATAAAATGGTAAGTTATATTTGTCCTGACTGTGGCTGGAAGGAAGAAACAGCTCAAAGAACTGATAGCGCAATTTGCTGCCCGATGTGTGATGAACAGATGCAGGAAAATGAAGTCGAGAATAAACGGAGAAAGCTAAGTATTGATAAAGCAAGATTGCATTGTTTGACTATTCCATCAAATAAGTGGAGACATATATTTATTTGTTCCACTTGTTATGAGGCTTTTGTTCAAGTGAATTATTCAAAAAACCAGCTATGCCCGTTGTGTAACAAAGAAGATATGTATTTATTGTATAGCTATGATACGCATAATGTTGAATATAATGCTATCAATGGGGTAGTAACAACAAATAAGGAAAGCAATCTCGCAATAGTTGATAAATTAAAAGAATATCAGAAAGAAAAAAGATATAGTCAAAGTCTTATGGCAGATATACTTGGTATATCAAAAACATTGTATAGTTTTTATCTGTCGGGGAAAAGGATTCCGAAGGCTAATATATTACGCAAAATAAATGATTTGTAGAGCGTAGTTTACAGAGGCTGAACAATCATACCTGAACCCCGGAAATGTAACTACTGAGGCATTGATTTTACTGGGGTTTTAGGGCAAAGAAAACAGGGTATGAGCGAAATATAAAAAGAATGTGATAAATTGCATTATTAAAGTAATCCATAAAAGCACGCGAGATAACATAAGCTTGAGAAATAGTTCATAAAATACATGGGTATCATTTGGAGACTTGTTGTTAATTCAACGGTCTCTTTTTTATATCTCAAATTAGAAAGGATAAGATAAATGGAGAAAAGATTATTAACGGTAAATGAGGGGGCGGAAGTATTGAATGTTCCTATATCAAAAGTTTATCAATTAGTTCGTTCAAAAAATTTCCCATCGCTTAAAGTTGGTGGGGTATGGAGAATAGATAGCCAAAAGATGGATAGATGGATAGATAAACAAATACAAGTAAAAGATAGCTATTGTTTGTTATATTCTTAAAGCGTGTGTTGTTTAAAGTTATACACTAGGTAGCTATTTAGTATCTATCATTATGGATAATGCTAAATGCCTGATGCTAAAAGTCTCTATTAACTTTTTTCAGCATAAAGGGTAGAATGTATTTTGAATTTGTAAGTATCATTTTCAAATTCATCATAATAAATATATAACATTTTATATTCTTTAGCTTCAGCATAGCGTTTTTTATAATCATCTTTGCGTTGCTGATATTCAAAATTTTCAGCTGTAACGTGAAAGTGGGGTATAAATTTCAAATGTTGAGTTCCTTGCACTTCAATTATAATTTTATCCTTATAAAGATCAAAATCGTATGGCAAAACATATTTAGTGATAGGATTTATACATTTCAAAGTATGAAACTGGGTTTTGAATGGTATCGAAAGTTTCTTTAAATAATTTTTTACGAGAGCTTCTCCAGAAGAGATGGTAGCGTCGCAACCGTGAACGCCATTCTTTTTTGTGAAACTATGATAAGGAATACATAATTCATTATTACAACGATTACATATAAAGTGTATATTGGGATGATCTTTAGAACCACTTAATCCAATTAATTTATATACTGGATATTTGCGCATGAGTGTAGTAATGTATAAGGGGATTTCTTCTGAGAATTTTAAATAAGATGCATTCTGATATTCATCAGCTTTATATTTAGCAGTAGCTAACTTTCTATATTCTCTTCTCGCCTGAGCATTTGTATATTTAAAGACGAGGCTATATGCTCCTATGTCAAGATTTAGCACAAATTAAAATGAGAAATTCTTCGGCTTATTAATTAGCAAATTGGTATTTGCGTTCGTACTCATTTGGGGATAAATAATTGCAATGGCTGTGACTTCTCACTGTATTGTAAAAGGTTTCAATATATTCGAAAACCAAACGGTACGCATGGGCATAATCACGAATTTTTACACGATGCAACCACTCGCGCTTGAGGAGCGAATGAAAAGATTCAATACATGCATTATCCCAAGGATACGCTTTTTTAGAGTAACTAAGCTGCATTTGTGCAGTTGATTTTTGATATTCTTTTGACACAAATTGACTCCCTCTGTCACTGTGAATAATCAACGGTTTATCGATACGTCGTCGATTTTTCGCAGCCTCTATCGTGGATAAAACCCATTTGAGTTCCATCGTATCCGATAATGTCCAGGCAATGATTTTACGAGAAAATAAATCCATAACACTGGTTAAATAAACAAAACCATCGATTGTCCAAATATATGTAATATCTGTACACCAAACGGCATTTGGGTGTTCTGGATTGAAATTTTCATCTAAGATATTTTGCAACTGTGATGATAGATCTGAATCTCGAGTGGTTATGGTGACTGGGCGCACCCATTGCGCTTTGATTCCTACTTCATGCATATATTTGCCAACGGTTCTTTCTGCAATGGTTTCACCTTTTTTACGCAGTTCTTCTGCAATTTTAGGGGCACCGTAATTTTGCTTGGAAGCATCATAGATGTCTTGGATTTCTGCTTTAATACGTCCAGCACGTTTTTCTGTTTCTGACGGCGTATAATGTTGCCAAGCAAAATAGCCAGAACGTGATACGCCAAGTTCATAAAGCACTCCGGAGACAGAAATTCGGCGATGCTCAATTTTAGCAATCTCTGTCTGTACTTTGACCGCCTGATAAATTGCAGCTGTCATTTTCCCAGAATGCTGATAGCTTTTTTTAATACGTCAAGCGCATCTTTCGTGTCACGAAGTTCTCGCTTCAAGCGTGCAATTTCAGCATGCTCATCGGAAGCATAGTTTCCTGATCCACGAATAGGAATCAATCCTGTTTCTTTAAGTTGTTTCTGCCACTTCTGTAAAGTGCTGTACCCGATTCCAAGGTTAGTGGCACAACCTTTAACGCCAAGATCCTTGTGTGTGTTGTAATATGTCACTGCATCTTCCTTGAATTTTTGATCATGTTGTTTTGCCATAATGAGATACCTCCGACTTATTTTCTTTATTGTACTATATTTTCGGATTTCTCATTTTAAATTGATCTATTTATATTCTAGCAGCAATATGCGTTAGGATCTTTCTCTAATCTGTTCCAAATATCGGGTTCTTCTAAATACTCTTTTAAAAATATTATTGAACCTATAGAAATTCTTTTGTAGATGCTATGTAATCTTTCAGCCCATATCGTTAAATGTTTTCTACATAAAACGCAACATTTTGATTTTCTACCCTTAAAGGGTTTTTCACAAATTAAGCAGGTTCTTATTTTATAGACTGGTTTAGAAGTTTTTTTCTTATTAGGCATACTCGCACCTCATAAATATATATCTACGTTGTCTTTGTGTGTCGTTATAGTTATTGTTGCTAAATTTTTCTGATCTAAAATAAAAAAACAAGAGTTATGCACCTGTTATGCACTTTTTGACAAAAAAATAAGACTTCCGAAAACCTCGGAAGTCTTGAATTATCTATGGAGCTGATGATAGGAATTGAACCTACGACCTGCTCATTACGAATGAGCTGCTCTACCAACTGAGCTACATCAGCGCGATCACACAACATATTTTAACGTAGTATTGAAAAAATGTCAAGAAATTGTAAAAAATAATACAGAAAATCAGGTTCATTTCAGTTTAAGAGTTTTGGTATGTATTATTAGCAGTGGCGAAGCAATCTTTGCCGCTGCTCTTTATTTTATATAAAGCATGATCGGCGGCATCGAGCAGTTCTTTATAGGTAGCTCCATTTTGCGGGGAAATAGCAATACCTATGCTGGCAGATACCATGCAGTCTTTGTTGCCTGCATACTGATTTTGGCGGAGGGTATGTGAAATGGCATTGGCTTTGCGAAATACCGTTTTTGTGGAGCGGATATCATGCATAAAAGCAACGAATTCATCACCGCCGATTCGACCGATGACATCATTGGGACCAAAAAGTGATTGGAGCTGCATCGAAAATGTTTTGAGCACTTCATCGCCAATTAGGTGACCGAACGTGTCATTGATATCTTTGAAATCATCAATATCAATAATCATCAGAGCATGGATGGCATTTGATTTTGGTGTTTTTTTTAGGAAACGGTTTATCATAGTTTCTGTGACGGTTTTATTATATAAATCAGTTAAAGGGTCTTTGCAGGCTTTTTTTTCGAGGGATAATAAAGTCTTTTTCTGTGTATCGATATTGACGATTTTTCCGATGACTTTAATCGGTTCATGTCGTATATTATAGATTGTTTGACTATTGATATGAAACCAAGCATAAGAACCTTCTATATTGCGAAGTTTGACTTCGGTGGAATATTTTGGTTCGCCAGATCGGAATGAACTGATTAATTTTTTGATTGTATCGATATCTTTACGATATACAAAATTATCTTTGTATATGTTTTTCGAAAAATTTATACAGCGAGCTTGGCGACCAAATAATTCAGTGTATTTGGCGCTGTGTTCTATTATATCGGTCTCAATGTCATATTCGAATATGACATCATTTGTCATTTCTGTAGCAATATGATAGCGTTCTTTTTCTAATAATAGTTTTTGTTGGTACATTTTTGATTTTGTAATATCAAGCAATAAGTAGGATATTGTATCATATTGATTGCTTGCTCGATGGTAACGGTAACAGTTTGCTCGCAGCCATACCGAGGTGCCATCTGCTCTTTTTAGCGTGAAATCAAATGTCAAATTATCGATATTGGGAGTAATTGTATCGGAAACAATAATTTTGCTGAGAAGTTTTTCTGCACCGATAAAATTACGACCACTATTGTTAAATTTTTGTTTGACTTGTGCAGGGGTGTAATCGATTAATTTATAATAACCCGCATTTGCATATAGGATCGTTAGATTTTCATCTAAGGCATAAGTAACGATACCGCAAGATACGGTATCCATTAATGAATCAAATTCAAGATTTTGTTGGTCGTAAGCTCGAACATTTTCTTGCAATTTTAGACAATAATAAAGGGCAGAGAAAAGTAGGATGGATATAAGTGCTTTTCCAGCAATATAATTTTGGATAAAAGGCATTTCAACACAAATCGTTAAAACAATAGAAAAAGATAGCAACACAGAAATATGTTTCAAATAATGCTTTTTCATTTTTGTCCGGTTCATGGGAATCACGACCTTATCTTATCGAATGAAATGATCATGTAAATAAGAAAAAATTTATCCTATCCTATTAATAAATCCAAGTTGAAATTTCTAAAAAAACCATTGATGATCTAAGATATAGAAATAAAAAATAATCGCCAAGAGATGGTTACAATTAATAATTGTAGCATAGTTTGGTGAATCTTTAAACAATTTATTATACTGACATTAATGGTTATTATAGTAGTATGAATAGACAAAGTATCCATCCTAAATAAGTAAGGATTTGTTAGTGATCATATTGAAAAATGCGAATTTTATTGTGATGATCACTGTCTCAGTTTATTTATGTATGGAATGATTTTGTACTAAATCCATTGATTTGGAATTAGTACAAAAAATACATTTTTTTACCGTACAATCGATTCTATATAATATAGGACAATTATACTATTTATAGAAGGAATAATCAATTGCACCTATATTGCAATATGTAGTAGTTTTATTTGAATTTAAAGGCATTATTCGTGATGCGTTATTTGTTTTTTCTATGAGAAAAGGATTCATTTTCATTTGTTTTGTGGTAAAATGGAGAGGTATTCGATGCATATGCTTAACTTTTGTTAAGAGGAAAGGATGTGTTTTTATGCATGAAGTTGTCATTAAGGCTCGACTTAGTCTCGAGGAAATTTTAAATGCGGTGACACATGGGGTTGGTACAGCGATGGCGGTTGTTGCACTCGTTGGAATGCTGGTACTCTATTATGATGAAGGTACTTGGCATGTTACGAGTTGTATTATTTATGGAATTTCGCTGATCTTATTGTATCTCGCATCTACGTTATATCATAGCTTTACGAATGAGAAGCTCAAGTCAATTTTTAAATTTATTGATCATGCTGCGATTTATGTTTTGATTGCAGGCAACTATACGCCCTTTACATTAATTCCGTTGCATGGTGAAGTGGGATGGACAATTTTTGGAATTGTTTGGTCACTGGCTGCAGCAGGAATTGTTTTTCAGATTTTTTGTGTCAAAAAATTTAAGGTTTTGGGTACACTGTGTTATTTAGCGATGGGCTGGTTTGCGGTTGTGATGATTCGTCCGCTTTTGGGGCTGTTGCCAATTGAAGCAATTTATTGGATGATTGCTGGGGGTGTTTTTTATACGGTAGGTGCAGTTTTTTATCTTGTAAAAAAAATTCCTTATAATCATGCGATTTGGCATTTGTTTGTCTTAGCTGGAAGTATTGCTCATTTTGTGGCCATTTTTAAATTTGTTTTACCTCTGCCAGAAGTAGTCATCCATATGACTTCATTAGGAATCATGTGAAATGGAATTTTATTGACACCTGTAAAGTTGTTATGTTAGAATTAATCATTGATTTATGACGTTAAAATTTCATATTACTCTTATCAAGAGTGGTCGAGGGACTGGCCCGATGACACCCGGCAACCGGCGCATGCGCAAGGTGCTAAATCCAGCAGGAAAATTCCTGGAAGATGAGAGGGAACACGCTTAAAAAGATCCCTTTCATTTGAATGGGATCTTTTTCTTGCTTAGAGTGAGAGAAATCTTTCGTTTTTAAAGGGAGGATAAACGAATATGCCAATCAAAATACCAAATAATTTACCAGCAACCAATATTTTAGAAAGTGAAAATATTTTTGTCATGGACACCGATCGGGCTTATAAGCAGGATATTAGACCTCTTAAAATCTTGATTGTGAATCTAATGCCAGTGAAATCGATTACGGAGACGCAGCTGCTGCGGCTGTTAGGCAATTCACCAATTCAGGTTGAAGTTGATTTTATTTATACGGAATCCTATGTACCGCAACATACATCACAAGATTATTTGACGGAATTTTATGGTACCTTTGCTGAGGTAAGGCATAAAAAATATGATGGACTGATTATTACAGGTGCTCCAGTTGAACAGATGGATTTTGAAGATGTCGCGTATTGGGATGAAATCTGTGAAATTATGGAATGGAGTAAATCACATGCATATTCTACATTTCATATCTGTTGGGGAGCACAAGCCGGTCTTTATTATCATTATGGAATCAAAAAGCATGCAGTTTCACCGAAAATTTTCGGTGTATATAAACATCATTTGAGTGTGGAACATGAAAAATTATTTCGCGGCTTTGATGATGAATTTTATGTTCCACATTCACGTCATACGGAAGTCCGTAAGGAGGATATTGAAAAAGTGGAAGCGCTGACTATTTTATCAGAAGCTGAAGGAGCGGCAGGCGTTTATGCCATCGCGAATCTAGCGAAACGACAATTTTTTATTACGGGACATGCTGAATATGATCCACTTACATTAAAAGGTGAATATGATCGCGATGTAAAAGCGGGGATGAAAATAGAAATTCCACAAAACTATTATCCAAATGATGATCCGACGAAGCAGCCTGTTATGAAATGGCGAAGTGTTGCCAATTTACTTTTTGCTAATTGGCTCAATTATTATGTATACCAGGAAACGCCGTATAATTTAGATGAACTTTATGCAGCGAATGACTATATGTATTATATTTAACTGATGAGACAAGGCTTTGTGGCTGGACTTTAGACTCATTTTAGCGAAATTGTGAAAAATCTAAGAGAAATCAAAGAATAGCTGTATAATATTAACAATATAAAGTATAGATATCAGTAAAATACAGCTATGAATAGGGGATTTTATAATGAAAAAACAGGTTATTTTTTTAATGAGTACGCTTTTAGCTCTTTTGGTGATGATACCAGCGGCTTTGGCGCAGGAGCAGTCAAGTGGAATAAAAGGCTATCAGTGGGCATTTTCTTCGGATCAGACCAATTATTATTTTGGCAGTGATAACATGTCATATGCTATCGATAAACATGGTAAAATCGATAGAAGCAGGTTGCTATTTTCATCTGTTATGACATATGAACAACCGAAACCGCAGGAAATTATTACGCAGCGTGAAGCACGCGGTCAAAAATTGACTGGTTATGAAAATTTTCATGGGATTATTGAGGTCAGAGAAATTGATTTAGATAAAAAAACGGTTTGGATACGGAACCATCAAGATATTGATACGGCATTTAAAGTGTTGAATGCTGAAAACTCGGATCAGCTTTATGATCTTAAAGTTTTACCAAAAGATCAGCCGGAATATATTTTTGCCCAGCAGGTAATTGATTATGCGGCAAAACATCAAGATGATTTAAACCATAATACAAAAAATATGCAGCGCGAGTTAAGAAAAGCTCAAAAAATAGCAGAAAAACAAAATAATAAAGAATGAACTAAATTGGTTTGATAAAAAAGTTTGAATTAAAATTTTAATTTTAATTCAAACTTTTTTTAGTAGCAGAGAATTGACAGACGTATTAAAATAATATTATGATTACTAGAGAGTATGCGAGTAATTATTCGAAAGTGTTTGGATGGCTTATGCTGTTGTTTTGCTATGGAAAGCGGAAAATAACAGCGTAAGTTATTCAGATGTGAGCAGGTTTAAGTTTAAATAGATAGGAGAATGCTGATGCGAAAAAATTTTTGTGTGTGGTTTGTAGTACTGGTGTGTATATGGTTGGTTTTACCTCGGACAGCTTTCGCGGAATTAACGGTTTCGGACAGTTCTTATAAATGGGTACAATCCTCAGCACGAATCAACTATTATTTTAATACAAGTGAAATACGTTTTTTTGTAGACGATACGGGATGTGTTGATCGCAACATTTTGTTGGTGAAAACGGTTAAAAGTTTTGATTGGCTTCAAATTCAGGATATTGTAGAAAAACGTAATTGGAAAGGGCTGGATACAACGGGGTATGAAAACTTGGCTGGGGCAGCGGAAGATTTAATGATTGATTTGCAGCATCAAACTGTATTTGTGAAAACATATACAGATCTGGATAAAGACTGGAATGCGCTGGAAAGCAGTAATCCAAATCGTTTATGTGACTTGACTAAATTATCAGCTAAAAGTTTTGATCATATTTTTTATGGGGAAATTATAAAGTATGCTGCTTTGCATCAGGCAGAATTACAGGATCGTAGTATAGATTATGCTGCTCAATTGTATACGAAGTAGTCTAAAAAACGTGGATGAGGCCTTGGCTTTAGTCCACGTTTTTGTGTAAATGTTTTGTTTGCGAAGTTCTCGCTAAATGATATATACTACTATTGATTATTATAATGAAAAGGTGTTAATTATGGATTATCATGAATTGATTAAAAAAGCGGAACAAACACATAAATTGGCAGGCAGTGAGATTGTTGCACTATTAAAAAATGAAGCATATCAAGAAGAACTTGCTCAGGCAGCGGACCGGGTTCGTCAGAGTTTTGTGGGTGATGAAGTTCATTTGCGTGGACTGATTGAATTTTCAAATATTTGTAAACAAAATTGTCTCTATTGCGGGCTGCGGCGCGATAATAAAAAAATCGAACGGTATCGACTGTCGGAAAAAGAAATTCTTGATTTTGCTGCAAAGGCGAAATCATATGGTTATAAGACCGTTGTGATGCAATCTGGTGAAGATATGTATTTTAGCGTTGAAATTCTGAGCAGTATTTTACGGAAAATAAAAAAAATGGATCTTGCGATTACACTCAGCATTGGTGAGAAAACATATGAAGAATATAAGGCTTATAAGGAAGCTGGTGCAGATCGTTATTTGATTCGTATTGAAACAACCGATAAAGTTTTATATGAAGCTTTAAATCCAGGCATGAGTTTTGAAAATCGTCTTCGCTGTCTGTCTGATCTTAAGCGGTTAGGTTATGAAGTTGGTACGGGATCTCTAGTTGGACTGCCCAATCAAACCATTGAATCATTGGCCCAGGATCTTTTGTTTTTTCAAGAAATTGATGCCGATATGATTGGGATTGGTCCTTTTATCCCCAATGGTGATACGCCTTTACATAATGAAAAAGGGGGCTCGTTCCCGTTGGCGAGGTCTTTTGTCGCGTTATTGAGGCTTTTGCTGCCAGAGGCTAATATTCCCGCAACAACTGCGATGGAAACACTAGATCGTAATGCGAGAATTATTGCTTTGCAATCGGGAGCCAATGTTGTGATGCCGAACGTAACCGAAGGAGATTATCGGCGCAAATATGCATTGTATCCGGGGAAAATATGTGTTTCTGATACACCAGCGCATTGTCGTGGCTGCATTGGTGGAAAAATAATGGCGATTGGACGGAAAATTTCTGAACATAAGGGATTTCGCCGTCATGCAGATAGCAATAGGGTATAGGCTTATTAAGCGGATATAGTAACAGTTCTTTTTTCTAGAAAGCAGGTTAGAAATCCTATAAAAGCATTTCCAAATGAATTGATATAATGTATAATTAAATCTAATTAAGAATAGTTCTAGAAATTTATGGGGTGATTAAAATAAAAGGGACAGTTGTAGCAACGTGGATTAGTACAGCCAAAAAACTCTGGGGCGAAGCTGTAGTCGCTGAAATTATGGGCAACCTTGGTTGGGAGTCAACAAGGATTTTTTTGCCAACCGAAGATGTAGAAGATAATAAGCCAAAACAGATGGTGGAGATGCTGTCAAAAAAGACAGGTCAATCGGTCAAACAAATTTGGCATGCTATCGGGAAAGATAACGTTACGGCATTTTTTAACGTTTATCCCGCCTTTTTTCAAAACAAAACATTATACTCTTTTTTAGCATCACTGTATGATATACATGTGGAAGTGGTGAAACGTATTGCTGGTGCAAAACCGCCAGAAGTTATCATGACCCCGATCAGTGAATATGAAGCAGTTTTTTCGTATCGTTCAGATCGAGCCATGTTCGATTATTTCCTTGGCTTATTGGATGGTTCCGCTGAACATTATCATGAAGCATTGGGAATCGAAGTGCTGGAACAAACTTCAAATTCCTTAAAATTGAAGCTGAAATTTGCTCAATCGATTACGCATACGCAAACTTTTGGTCTTAATAAATGGCTGGGGTTTGCCGGAGGAATTGCTGCTAAAATAGGTTTATTGGTAACTGTTGCGGTGTTTATAGCACTCCTTATTGTTCGAACCTTTACGGAAGTATCCTTGTGGACTTCATTGGTAGCGGGTATTGTATCCTATATTTCCTCAGCGGTTCTATTGCGTCCAATGCAGTCTATAAAAATGCAGATGGATCGACTTTTAGAGCATCGCTATATTGAGACCTTTACGTTACATACAAAAGATGAATTTGAACGCCTCAATGGTAAGATTGAAGAATATAAAAAACGTATCAAGGCAGATTTTACCGGCTTTAAAGGAACAACCGATGAATTAAATCGTTATGGCGGAACCTTTAATACGCTGGCTGGTAATATGGGATCGGCGTCCGATCATATTACGAATATTATAGATGAGGTAGCCGTATCGGTACTTCATGAAGCAACGTCAACTACAGATGCGGTCGGCATTTTAAACGGTAATATTGCAACTCTTAGAACGGTTGTGGATCAGCAAATTGCAAATAATCAAAATTTGCACAATGCAGTTGACAAAATTGATCGAGGTTTTGGTGATGTCCATAGTTCCAGTGACAAGATCCATGACAGCATGGTTAATTTTGCTAAGGTCAAAAAAGATGTAGGCAAATTAAGTGTGCAGACGCAGAAAATTACGGAAATCACGGGTATGGTAGCAGCGATTGCCGGACAGACTAATATGCTTGCGCTTAATGCAGCGATTGAAGCTGCCAGAGCGGGTGAACAAGGTCGTGGTTTTGCAGTTGTAGCACAAGAAGTTGGACGACTCGCCGAAGAGTCTCAGCAACATTCCGAAATTATATCAGAAGATGTCTTGGTGATCACCCATACAATTCAGGATGTTGTGAAATCTGTTGATGAAGAATATGCTCTTTTGTCAACGGAAAGCAAACAGCTTATTGGTGTCGTAAATGAGAATGCGGAACATGTTGCTAATATTAGAGCTGTTTCAGCAGGAATTGTGGATATGATCTCTAAGTTGGAACATGAAATGGAAGATATCAATTCTGTCTATGGGAATATTGAATCGATTGCGGCAATTTCTGAAGAAAATTCAGCGGCAACACAGGAAGTCAATTCAGCAGTCCGTATATATAATGATAAATTGCAAGATATGATTGGTAAAATTGGCGAATTCAAGAAGATGACGCAGAGTTTTGCGACGGATATTAACCAGTATAAAATTTAATAAGACAATAAAAAAACAGGCGATTTATCGTCTGTTTTTTTATTGTCTTATTTATTTTGTTCTGTGATCAGCCATTTTACTAAGATATGAGCACTTCTACGATTGGTAGCCAAGGGGATATTATGTACATCGCAAATTCGCAGCAATGCTGTAATATCTGGCTCGTGAGGCTGTGATGTCAGCGGGTCACGCAGAAAAATAACAAGATCGACTTTTTCTGTTGCAACGAGTGCGCCGATTTGCTGATCGCCGCCAAGCGGACCGGACATCAGAGTTTTTACATTTAAATGAAATTTTTCATTGATCAGGGTCCCGGTTGTTCTAGTAGCAACAAGTTCGTATTGTGAAAGTACGTCTTTATGATGGTCGACAAATTCTAACATTTCAGTTTTTTTCTTGTCATGGGCAATTAAAGCGATTGTTTTCATAAATACACCTGCTTTGATAGATTTTATTTTAGTATAAATCACTATTTTAGTATAGCGTATTTGTGAAAACAGGTAAATAGTAGAATTCTTAGAAAAAACATTTTCGGTCTCGTACGATTTGGTTTCAGTAATTATTATCATTGTGTTTATTGTGCAACAATTATGAAAACCGATAACTTTAGGGACAGATGTTGCATCGGGCATAGGACTTATGATAAAATGTTTCCGAATGGAGTGAATGTAAGTGGCAAGAAAAGCAAGAATAAAAAGTAGTACCGGGATTTATCATATTATTATACGTGGGATTGATATGCAAACCGTATTTGAAGATGAAGAGGACAAAACAGCTTTTTTAAAGTTGGTACACAACTATAAAGCAATTTGCGGTTATGAGGTGTTTGGTTATGTGGTGATGGATCATCATGTCCATCTTGTGATTCGTGAAGGGCATAATACCGTCAGCAATATTATGAAGCGTATCGGGGTCAAGTATGTTGCGCGCTATAATGCAAAATATGCTCGTGAAGGTCAGTTGTTTCATGATCGTTTTAAGAGTGAACCAATTGAGTCCGATGATTATTTAAAAACAGTTTTACGCTATATTCATCAAGAACCTGTCCGCACAGGTGCGGTAACTGAAATTAGCAAATATCCGTGGAGTAGCTTTAAAGAATATATGGATACCGATTCGATTGTCGATACGCAAAAGGTTTTAGCTATTTTTGGTAAAGAAGAAGCAGCGCAGCGCATTGCTTTTCGTAAGTATATGAATGAACCTTCTGAGGATAAATGCTTAGAAGCTTGTCGGGAAAAAATTGCTGATGCAGATTTGCTGGCACTATTACTTCGCTTGGCTCGAGTGAAAACGGTGGAGGAATTAAAACGTCTATCGAAACCAGATCGCAACGAAATGCTGAAAGAAGTGAAATCGCTGGATACCACATCCACATGGCAGATTGCTAAAGTGAGTGGTTTTAGCCAAAGTGTTGTTGCAAAAATATAAAAAGCAATAAATTTAGAAGAGCCCCTATATTATGATAGGCTGGAAAAGCGTGTCATAATAAGGGGCTCTTCCTATTTGAAAAATTCTAAATACCAGAGGTTGCATTTAGAAAGGCAATCCCGGTAATTGTTTCACAGTTACTATAGCATTCATAAATTATTTTTTTATCTTTTGAACAGCAATCTATTGTATATTTGCTCAATGTGTAGTATATTCAAATAATCAGATATTCAGTAGTACAGATATTGGAGGTAGTATGTTTTTGTTAACACAGGATTTATTTAACAAGTTATTTGAGCTGGGATTGCTTTTTTTTGTTTTTGGGGGGATACTTCCCTTGTTTTTGCATAGGTGGCAGTGCTTTGCTGCTGCTTTTGCCAATGGTTGTTCTTTTGCTGGCGGTGTTTTGATGACAATTGTAGCAGGACGTTTGCTTTTATTTCAAGAAACTTTAAATTTGACGGCGTGGACAATTATGGATCCAGTCATATTGAAAGTTCATTTTGATATGCTTTCGTCCTTTTTTTTATTGATTATTGGGGGTATGGTTTTAATTTGTGCTATTTACGCACATGGGGATACGGGTCCTTATGAACGGACGGCTGGAAAAAATTATCTCGGGGTTATAATGAATTTTTTTATTCTTTCCCTTATTGGTGTGATTGGTATGGATACTTCTGTGACATTTTTGATTTTTTGGGAGTTCATGGCATTGACGTCTTTTGCGTTGGTGATGTTTGAACATGAAAAAAAGAAAGTTCGTTCCGCGGGCTATATCTATTTGACGATGACTCATGTAATCGGTGTTTGTTTGAGTATAGCTTTTTTATTGTTGTATTGGTATACGGGTAGTTTGGAGTTTGCTGATTATCAAAATATTGGATCACAGGTATCGGAATTGACAGGGTCCGTAATCTTTTTTTTATTTTTCATTGGTTTCGCCGCAAAAATGGGATTATTTCCGATCAATGTATGGCTGCCAAGGGCTTATCCGGCTGCACCATCGAGTGCAACGACGCTGATGGCTTCAGCAATGATCAAAATGCCTGTATATGCATTACTACGTGTATCTTTTGATTTTTTTGGCACAGGACCGGGTTGGTGGGGTTTGTGCCTTATTGGAATTGGAACGGTTTCTATGTTTGCGGGCAGTTTGTTAGGTGCTTTGCAAAATGATACGAAACGATTTCTTGCATATAGCAGTGTGGAAAATATGGGGATTATCTGTGTGGGAATCGGCGCAAGTTTTTATTTTAATGCAGTGGGTGCATTTACGCTGGCAGCGCTGGCTTTTTCTGGTACATTGTATCATGTTTTCAGTCATTGCATCTTTAAATCTCTACTGTTTATGGGAGCTGGAGCAATGCTCCGGGCAACGGGAACGTGCAATATAAGTCGTCTTGGCGGTCTCATTCACCGGATGCCTTGGACTTCGGGAGCTTTTCTGATTGGTGGGATGACATTGGCTTCTTTACCGCCGTTTACTGGCTTTATGAGTGAGTGGATTTTGCTGCAATCAATGTTGCATATGGCATTTGAACCGTCAACGCCGTTTATTAAGTTTTTTGCTGCACTGGTTGTGGCAGTCATGGGACTGTCTGGTGCGCTGGCAGCGGTTGCCGTGGTCAAACACTTTGGCATCGCTTTTTTAGGCAAAGCACGCAGTACAGTGGCTGCTGAGGCACACGAGGTCAATGGGAATATGCGGTTTGGGATGATTCTTCTTTGCTTGCTGTCACTTGTCTTGGGGATATATCCCGGCGGAGCATTTTTCTTTATTAATGCGGTGACGAGAGGGTATTTTTCTGTGGTGTTTAAGAGTCATTTTAGCGTAGTTGTTCCGTTTGTTGGAGCTGCCGAGCCGTTGATAATTTCAACGGGAATCGTGGCAGGTTTAATTTTTGCTATTTTACTGGTTACGTATCTTTTGATTCGTCGTCTGTATGGGCGGAGCTGTTATGAGATGGAAAGTGTATGGACTTGTGGGGGGGAACATCTTCCCATTATGGAATATACAGCAACATCTTACTCGCAGCCGTTGCTACGTATTTTCAAGAAAATTCTCGGAACACATGACACGATTGTGACACAAGCAGAATATCAATATTATCCAAAACGAATGGAGCATAGTATCAACATTGATGCTCGTGTTGGTGATAATGTTTATAAACCTTGCATTGGGCTCATGGTAAAACTCTTTAAGCAAGTTAAATTTATTCAAAATGGTAATTTGCAGGCTTATGTGGCTTATATGGTTGCAGCTTTAATTATTACTTTGTTATGGATTAGGTAGGTGGATTGGATGATAGAAAAAATAGTATATATAATCTGTCAAGTTTTGTTGGTGTTATTTGTAGCACCACTGGTAGAGGGGGTCATAAAAAAAGTGAAGGCACGGCTGCAAAATCGTATTGGTGCGGACCTTGTGCAGCCATATCGTGATTTATTTAAATATCTGCGTAAAGATGCTGTGCTTGCCAAAGACGCTTCTTGGCTTACTCGGACAACACCTTATCTTGTTTTTGCCATTATTATGGGATCAGCAAGTTTGGTGCCAATGGTAGCATTGGATTCGCCGCTGACATTTACAGGTGATATTATTTTGCTTATTTATCTTTTTGCCATCGTACGTTTTTTTCTAGCGATTACGGCATTGGATTCGGGCAGTGCTTTTGGCGGGATGGGATCAAGTCGGGAGATGATTATGTCAGCTATTTGCGAAGCTGCGCTGTTGATGGCGGTTATTGCTGTCCTTATGCAGGTTGGCACGACCAATCTGGGAATGATTGTTGCATCTTTGCTTACGGGTGGGCGTGATTTATTCAATTACGCGTATTGGTTGTCCTTTGTGGCATTTTTAATTGTTATCATTGTTGAAACAGGGCGGATACCTTATGATAATCCGGATACACATCTGGAACTTACGATGATTCATGAAGCAATGCTGCTCGAATATTCAGGGCGTTATTGGGGTGTTTTGCATTGGGCGCTTTTAGTGAAACAGACACTTGTCTTTAGTTTATTTGTCGATCTTTTTATCCCATGGGGGCTTGCTGTGGAATTTACAGTTCCGGCACTTTTGCTTGGCATCGTTTTTTATTTGCTTAAAGTTATTCTGCTTGGTATATTGCTGGCGTTGATTGAAACGGTTTATGCAAAAATGAGGCTGTTTAAAGTGCCAAATTTGTTGGCAGTTTCGATGGCATTATCGGTTTTGGCGATTCTTTTGCAAATTGCCGTATAAAGGGGGAAGGAAAATATAAATGGATAGTTTTATTACGGTGATTTTACTCGTAAGTACGCTGCTTTTATTCAGAACGAAAAAGACGATGGATGCTGTATTTATTATAATAATCCAATCAGCTGGTCTGGCTGTAATCGGATTTATTATGTGGTATCGAACGGGACTAGTACATCTTCTAATCGGGGCAATCTTAACTCTGGTGGTTAAGACATTCCTGATACCGTATATTTTGTATTATACGGTGCATAAAACGAAAGAACACCGAAACATTGTACGGAGTATGGGACAGTTTTCTACGATGCTGATAGCTCTTTTGTTGACGGTATTGGGGCAGTATGTAGCGTCTCATTTGATGCTTCCGGGAGCGGAACAGGGGATGCGTTATCTGTCCGCAGCGATTAGTTTGGTATTTTTAGGAACATTTACGATTATCAACAATAAGCAAGTTCTGATGGAAGGAATTGGTGTTATTGTGATTGAAAATGGTTTATTTTTGATTACACAGTCGTTAAGTTATGGAATGCCTTTAGCCGTTGAGTTGGGGATTTTCTTTGATTTATTTGTGGCAGTTGTAATTATTGCGAGTTTGACGTTTAAGATTCATTCCGCTTTTCATAGTTTAAATACAGAAAAAATGCAGGATTTAAGGGGATAAGTTATGTTGGCAATAGGATTATTTGTAGTTACGCTTTTGAGTGGGGTTCTGGGCGGACTGTTTAGCAGACATAAATTTGCCGATTTCTTGCAGGCAACAGGTTCATTTATTTCACTGTTGCTGGCAGGCTGGATTGCAAAAATTGTCATTTTTGATGGAAATATACTTATCTATTCAGATCATTTGATTTATATTGATGCTCTGGGTGCTTTTAATATTGTGTTGATAGCGATGGTTGGCTTTGCAGCAGCTGTTTATTCGGTTGGTTATATGCGTTATGAAGTGGCAGAAGGGTTCATAACACGCTTGCAGTTAGGTAGATATTATTTCTTCTTTCATTGTTTCATTTTATCGATGTTATGGGTGAGCTCGGTTGATAATTTGGGAATTTTATGGGTTGGCATAGAGTTTACTACGTTGATTTCAGCATTATTGGTATCTTTTTATGGGACACAACATGCACTGGAGGCAGCTTGGAAATACCTTATTATGGGGGTCGTTGGGATTGGCTTTGCCCTTTTAGGCATTGTATTTCTCTATATGTCGGGGCTCAATACGATGAGTACGGCATCGGCACTACAATGGTCAGCACTTATGGTGGTGGCGGATCAGCTTAATCCACAATGGGTTGAAATCGGGTTTATTTTCATTCTGATCGGTTTTGGCACAAAAGCAGGATTGGCACCCATGCATTTTTGGTTGCCAGATGCACATAGTCAGGCTCCGGCACCGGTCAGTGCGGTTTTATCCGGGGTGCTTTTAAATACGGCTCTTTATGGTATTTTGCGCATTTTTGCGATTGCAAATCTTACGTTAAATGGACAGGCAGCCAAATATTTGATTGGATTTGGACTTTTTTCGATTGCGGTGACGGTACCTTTCATTATGGTGCAAAAGGATTTAAAGCGTATGCTGGCATTTTCGAGTGTCGAACATATGGGGATTATTACATTAGCGGTTGGTTTTGGCGGACCGTTGGGGTTATTTGGAGCATTTTTACACATGTTTAATCATTCCATGACCAAATCTTTACTCTTTTTTGCCGCTGGTGATGTGGCGCAAAAGTACCATACGAAATTTATGGATCGTATTTTTGGAGTACTTAAGGCACTTCCATTTACTGGTCTTGTAATGCTTATTGCAGCTTTTGGTGTCGCCGGGGCACCACCGTTTAGTATTTTTTTGAGTGAGTTTACAATCATGCTTGCGGGTGCGGCTTCTGGTAACTTTTCGGTCGCATGCATTTTTGCTTTGTTGATTGTATTGATTTTTGCCGGAATGTCTTATTATGTGCTGAAGATGACTTTTGGGAAAATGCCAGTTCGGAGGGTGCATCAAACTGATTTATGGATGAAGACTGGCATGAGTATGCTGCTTGTATTTGTTGTGGTTGGTGGCTTATATGTACCGGATCCGCTGGCTTTTGCAATACATGCAGTAGTTGCTATATTTCAAGGAGGGATTAAATAATGGAGCGCAGAAGAAGAATTTTAAAAGAAATAGAACAACATATTCAGCCGTTATTGCTTAGTAAAATAGAAAAAAAGCAGGAAGTCCTGTTTGAGGTGCATAAAGAGCATTTACTGCCAGCTTGTCAATACATTCATGGTGAACGCAAAGCACGTCTTTTTACAATGGTTGGTAATGATGAACGGCAGATCAATGGGAAGTTTAGCTTGTATTATGTATTTGCGATTGACGAAATACATTTTTTTGTCACCATTAAAATTGCTTTGTCAGAGACTGATCCAACATTTCCTTCGATGGCAGCTTATATACCAGCACTGGATTGGTATGAACGAGAAGTTAATGACTTATTGGGTCTTCGGGCGATTGGTCATCCCAATCGTGTACCATTGATTTTGCATGGAGATTCTCTGGGGGTACATCCGCTTTGTAAAGATTATATTGATACTGGTTTATTGGCGCAGACACTGGATGTCACGGATACGGTAGAATATATGGGGGAAGATGTGACACAGATTCCCGTCGGTCCGATTCATGCCGGTATTATAGAACCGGGACATTTCCGCTTTGGCGTGGTCGGTGATACGATTTTACATCTGGATGCCAAACTTTTTTATACACATAGGGGTATTGAAAAAACCTTGGAAGGTAAGACACTGCAAGAAGCCAGATTTCTAATTGAACGTATTTGCTGTGTGTGTAATGTTTCTCATGCGGCTTCTTTTGCACAAGCAGTGGAATCGGCAGCCGAAATTGAAATTCCACAGCGAGCTAAATTTTTGCGGTGTCTATATTTAGAATTAGAGCGTCTTTATAATCATGTGGGAGATGTTGGAAATATTTGTTCTGGCTATGGTTTTGCGGTCGGAAGCAGTCAGGGCGCAAGGCTGAAAGAGCAGCTTTTGCAACTGAATGAACGTCTTACAGGGCATCGCTATTTGCGAGGAACTATCGTGCCTGGTGGGGTGAATTGCGATCTGGATCAAGCGGAGCTGGCTTTGCTGATGGAAGCTGTTAATGAAATTGATGTTGATTTTCAGGAATTTGTTGATATTTTATTGGGGCATGAAATTGCCATAGATCGTATGGAGACGACGGGAAAACTTTCGCTTAAACAGGTTGAAGATTTTGAGGCAGTGGGCATAGCAGCTAGAGCATCAGGGCGTGATGTTGACTGCCGCCGCGATTTTCCATATGCTGCCTATGATCAACTTGATTTTGCGGTTGTTTTGCAAACAGAAGGTGATGTCTTAGCACGGATAAAAGTTCGAATCGTTGAAGCTTTTAATTCGATGCTTTTGATTCGGCAAATTTTAAGCCGCTTGCCAGAGGGGATTAGCCAAATAGACATCCCCTTAATTGAGCCTTATACAAGTTCTCTCGGGTGGTCAGAATCAGCACGAGGCGAAAATGCGCATTGGATTATGTTTGGTAAAAATAATACGATTTATCGTTATCGTGTACGATCAGCCGCTTACAGCAATTGGCCGGTTGTACCTCTGGCGGTAGAAGGAAATATCATTCCAGATTTTCCGCTCATCAATAAGAGCTTCGAATTATGTTATGCGTGCTGTGACCGGTAACGCTTAGAGGAGGAAATATCTATGTTTGATATGATTCGCAAGATATGGCAGGTTGGTACGGTAACTCGCAAACAGCCATTTTGTGAGGCAACGTTAAAATATAAAGGTAAAATCAAAATAAAATTTGTGCCTAATACCAATTGGGTCGAGTGCGTGGCGGCTTGTCCAAGCAGAGCACTTATCTTAGAAACTGGACAGATACGATTATTTTATGGCAATTGTATTATGTGTGGCAATTGTGCACAAATATGCAATACAGATGCGATAAGTCAAACCAACGATTGCTATTTAGCAGCTATAGATAAAAGCAAACTTTGGACGACTGTGACGATATAATGGCAAAAAAGGAGAAATTTTGATGGATGAAGAACTAGGAAAAGATATGAAAGCACGAATTACGAAAGTCTTAGGCGGTTCTTTACATATTCGTCATGTAGATACGGGTTCTTGCAACGGCTGTGATTTTGAAATGGGAGCTCTTTCCAATCCAATTTATGATATTTCCCGTTTTGGTGTAAGCTTTTCGGCATCGCCTCGTCAGGCTGATATGTTGATGGTAACGGGTGGAGTAACGAGGGCACTGCAAAAAGCACTGCTGCGAACATATGCTGCCGTGCCAAATCCTAAAATTGTTTTGGCGGTGGGGGCTTGTGCAATAGGTGGTGGTGTTTTTGGTGAAACGTATGCCAACGCGGGTGGAATTGATCGGTTTGTACCGGTTTATGTCTATATACCAGGCTGCCCGCCAAGACCGGAAGCCTTAATGCAGGGAATCTTAATCGCAATTGATAAATATGAAGAAGTTTTAAAGCGGGGGAACTAATATGGATTTAACGGTGCAACAATTTAAAGCAGATTTTTTCAAAGCGTTGGCTCATCCACTGCGTATTCGAATTTTAGAAGTATTGAGTCAGGGAGATAAAAATGTCAATGAACTGCAAAGCATTATCGGTAGTGAAGGGTCGGCAGTATCACAACAGTTGTCTATTTTACGCAGTCGAAATATAGTGAAAGGGACAAAAGATGGTAACAAGGTGACCTATTCACTTTGTGATCCAGCTATTCCTGAACTTTTGAATGTAGCAAAACAAATTTTTAATCATCATTTGATCGATACAATTTCTATGTTGGATAAAGTGAACGATGATGATATGAAGGCTATGCCTTGATAAAAGATGAAAAGACACATGGCAGCGGTCTGCTTTTTAGGATTTTTTCGATTCACAGACAGGACAAATTGCTTGTTTACAACTCTTATGGTTTATTTGAAAGGGACTTTGTGTTAAGCTAAGAATAGAGTACGAATGGTTTTATTATAGGAGGGACATCATGGCAGTTGGTAATATTTATACAGCAAAGAAAATTTGCCCGGTATGTGGCGAAGAAATTTCAGTAACGAAAGTGAGATCAAGACTCATTTCGGTAAAGACAGATGATGATTTTTGTGTACATTATAAAGATTTTAATCCTTATTATTATGCGATTTGGGTTTGTGAAAAATGCGGTTATACAGCGGACGAAAATCATTTTACGGGACATATGCATCCAAAACATCAAGAGCTGATAAGAAATTTTTTAAATGAACGAAAAATAGGTCTGGAACATCATGAAGTAAGAACGCTTGCTGAAGCGGTTTCGTCCTATAAATTAGCGATTTTTTTTGCGGAACTTATTAGTGCATCCGCAAGTCATATTGCGGGGCTATATTTAAAACTGGCTTGGATTTATCGGGATGCAGAAGACAAAGAAAAAGAAGATGAAGCGTTGGTGAAAGCCGTTGAATATTATGATAAGTCCTTGGCGACAGAACGTTATCCAATGGGGACCATGACAGATAATGCGGTGATTTATCTTATCGGAGCAATCCACAAACGACTTGGCAACTATGAATCAGCTACACAATATTTGAGTCGTGTAATTGGTGATCAGAGGGCTCGTTCTGAAACGACGATTTTTAATAAGGCACGTGATCTTTGGCAGGATATACGTTCTAATAAAGAAACATCAGAGCATACCTGATGTTTCTTTATCATGAGTGATGGACTATTTTTTTATGACATAATGGATGAATTGCTGTATAATAAAAATGCTATTGCAAGTACTTTTTATAGGTGCATTTGTGTAGCATAAATTTAATGATAAAGCAGGGATTGTTATGGATATGCCTACAGTTATTTCCGCTGAGGCGCTGAGCTCAATTGATTTTAATGATATGAGCAGTAAAATAGAAAACTATAGCCCGGTTATTGATGTAGTAAAAAAGACTTGGACAAAAGAATCTCTTTTGGAGATTTTAGCCGGGAAAATTTCAATACCGGATGATGTGATTAACGCATCAATTGCCGAACAAATTGATGAGACTTCTAAGGTGAAGTCTCTGACTATTGCTTCTCAAGCCGATGGGAAACTGAAAATTAACGCCGATACTAAAGCAATGGGGCGTTTGGAACTTATTGGAACAATTGATGAATTTGTCCATAAGAGCGATACGTCCTATGTGAAATTTACGATCAAAGAACATGAATTGCCGGATCATCAAGTAATGTCCTGGATTTTTTCTCGCATTTCTCTGTCGATGGCGCAAAAAATAGTGGGGAAGATTGACCTTGGTGATGATTTAAAAACGGATATTGACCATAATACAATTACGGTGGATTATCAAGATCTTTTATTGAAATCAGATTTCGGACAAGTTTCCTTCCAAGGTTATAATCTTTTGGATGCCCTTGTAATTGAGAAGGCAGAGCCCAAAGATGGTTACATAGAATTTACAACAGGCTTGAATATTCCTGAGCCTGTCAAAACGATGTTATTGAATATACTTTTATAAGGGGGTTATATTTTTGAAAAAAATAGTTTGCTTGCTGCTCATGTGTTTTTGTATTGTGGCACTAACCCTGCCGGTCTTGGCATCACCGATTAAACCAAAAATTTTATTTGTACCTCATGATGACCGACCTGTTTCATTTGTACAGACCGCAGATACAGTGCGTAATCTAGATTATGATGTGGTAGTGCCACCGCAAAATCTCTTGGGCAATCGTGTGGATCTGGGACATCCCGATCAACTCTGGCAATGGCTATTCGCTCAGGCGAAGAGTGCGGATGCACTCGTTTTATCTTCGGATTCTCTACTTTACGGAAGTCTGGTAGGGTCCAGAAAACATGCCTATACACAAGCAGATATCATGAAACGGGTCGAACAGTTTGCACAGCTTAAAGCCCAAAATCCTCGCTTGAAAATCTATGTTTTTGGTTCGATTATGCGCACACCTCGTGATGGTGCGGCTTCAGGATCAGAAGAACCAAGCTATTATGCTAAATATGGTGCTTCGATATTTCGTTTGACAGAACTGCAAGATAAAGCAGAAACGGAAGGTTTATCAGGCAATGAGAAAAAAGAACAGGTCAGTTTAGAAACAACGATTCCAACGCAGGCAATCGGGGACTGGATGAAACGTCGGCAGACCAATTTTGCCGCGAGCAGTCGTCTGATTGAATTATCTCGAGCAGGAACATTTAATTATCTTGTTTTAGGACGTGATGACAATGCACCGTATTCGCAGACGCACAAAGAAAGCAGGCTGTTATCAAAACAGGGGGTCGATTTAGGCGTTACGAAATTTCAGGCTTTAGCGGGAATTGATGAAATCGGTATGGTTTTGATGACACGGGCGGTAAATGATTTAAGTTCGAATATTCCCTTTGTGGCAGTTCGCTATGCAGCGGGTCTAGGCGCTGATACGGTACCGTCTTATTCCGATGAAGCCATTAGCCAATCGATTCGTTCCCATCTTTTAGCTGCAGGGGCAATCCAGGTTCCAGGACTCAAACGAGCGGATCTGGTACTTTTGGTGAATACGAATAAAGATGGTAAAACCTTAGAGGCAAATTGGCCGCAAAATACTATAAAGCCAAGAGATAATACGATTTCGTTTGCTGAAATGGTGGACTTATATGTGTCCCAAGGTTATCATGTCGGTGTCGGGGATATTGCTTTTGCGAATGGGGCTGACAATGCATTGATGGCTGAACTTGTAAAACGTCATCTTTTGCCGAAGCTTACAGCTTATTCAGGCTGGAATACGGCGACAAATAGTACAGGTTTTGCTTTAGGGCAGGGGATTATGGCGCAAAAAATGACATTACAGGCGAAAAATCATTTATTGGCAGTTCGGTATTTGGATGATTGGGCTTATCAGGCAAATATTCGACAGAGTGTTGCTGGAGAGTTGACAACAATACCGGGAACTGGCAGTTATGGACAGCTAGATCAGAAAAAAGCGGCTGCCATAAACAGTACAGTCGCAAAAATGAATATATTTGTTAATAATAACTTATCAGATATGGGAATCGATAAAATTTCGATTGATTTCCCTTGGAATCGAATGTTTGAAACTGACGTTACAATACAATCTCGATAAATATAAAACCTGCTAAATTTTTAGCAGGTTTTTTTATTGGAAGCACGAATACTAAATGAGTAGTGTTTCCCTTAAATAAAGAAAAATCTGAAGAAAGTTGGCGTGCAGTACCGGAGTTTGAAGTTTGCATAACTTAGATTGTATAAATTGAAAATGGAAGAGGGCGGAAATTTTGTTTGATTTTTTGAAGAAAAAAACAGATCGGCCGTTTCAAAATGAAGATTTATCGAACAGACAGCAGACAGTAAAAGAACAAATGGATTCCGTAAACCATAAAGATCATGTAGCGGAATTGCACTGCAAGGTAAACTATTTTTCAGAACAGGATATAAATGCACAAAGTTTAACGGAATTTCTGGCTGTGGCGGGCGGTCCAGCACTTGTTTTGGGGTATGTTTCGCCCGAGACTTCGATGAAAGAAATTTCAAGTAAACTCAAGAGTTTGTTGCCGCAAACGGTAAAGCTGCTATTGGTTTCAACAGCCGGAGAACTCTGCAATGTAAATGCACACGCTTCTTTATACCAGAGCGATGATGCTGGTCGCAAAAAAATTTTATTACAAGTTTTTTCCAACCAAATGATTCGGAATTGTCAGATCATATCGATTCCACTGCCAAATGAGGATATTCTGGCGGGAAAAGATACATTTTCAATGAAAAAACGGATTGATACTATTAAAGCGGAACTGGCTCGTCAACCAATTAAATTTAAGATATCTTCGCCCGATACAATAGCGATTACCTATATCGATGGTGTTTCAAATTGTGAAACATTTTTTATGGAGGCAATTTATGCAAGTCATAAGTATCCTTGTACTTTTATTGGTGGTTCGGCAGGCGGGAAATTTGATTTTGTAAGCACGGATATTTTTGATGGCACTAAAGTACTGCATCATCATGCAGTTATGTGTTTTGTCCAGCTAAATAAAGATTTCCGCTTTGGCATTTTGAAAACGCAGGGGTTCAGTAAAACGGATACGAAATATATTGTCAGCAGTTCCAATTCAGCTTTGCGTTATGTGAGTGAGGTTCTCGACGAAAATGGCAATAGTATTAGCTTGATTGATATACTGAAACGTAAATTTAGCTGCCAAAGTATCGAGCAGTTAGAGAAAGTATTACATGGTTATAGCTTTGCGATTGAGATTAATAATGAGATATTTATTCGCAGCATAGCCAAGATAGCAGCGTCTGAAAACCGAATTTATTTTTTCTGTGATTTAGCACCTGGTGAATATTTGCATTTGGTCAAGCGTGAAGGCTTTGTGAAGAATATGCGTGATGATTGGCAGAAATTCTGCTTGAATAAACCAAAACCTTTTGGCGGAATTTTAAATGATTGCGTGATTCGCCGTTTAATGAATCCGCAAGAATTGAAAGACGTGCCCAAATTTGAGGGGATTCCAGTCGCGGGATTTTCGAGCTTTGGTGAGCTTCTCGGCATTCATATGAATGAAACATTGACGGCATTGTTTTTTTACTACGTTCCCAATGATGAAGAGTTCTATGATGAGTACTATAATAATTTACCAATCCAGTATGGTCTGTTTCAAAGCTTTTTTATGCAGAGACGTTTAGCCCGATTACAAGTCTTGAGTGAACTCAATGGTAAGGCACTTGATTTGTTTGATCATTATCGTAGTGCGATTCCTGAAATTATCGCATCGGTAAGTAATATTCATGAACGAACAGCTAGTATTGATGAATCGGCTAAAGCACTAACGGAAGTTATGGGGACCAATAAAGATAATATCAATCAGCTCATGGATCATAATACAAAGATTATTCCTAAGATAGAACAGCTTACAGCAAATACGAAAGAAATCCAAAATGTTATGGCGATGATTTTGGAGATTGCCTCACAAACAAATTTACTTTCACTAAATGCAGCGATTGAGGCGGCACGAGCCGGTGAAGCTGGCCGTGGGTTTGCCGTGGTTGCGGAAGAAGTACGTAAACTTTCGCAAAATACGGAAACAAGTCTTGATACAAGCAATAAGGCAATCAATAAACTTCTGGTGAGTGTAAATGAAATCAATGACATTCTTCAGCGCAATAAGGCTTTTGAAAGTAATATTGAAGGTCATATGAATATGTTCCAGCAGCGGTTGGAGGCAGTTACGCATGATATTTTTAATTCGATTGATTCAATTTCCACTTCAATGCAGGGCGTACAACGCTTAGAATCACTCAATGAATCCACACAGCGCGAACTTGAAATAATTCAACAAATTACGCAGCATATGGAATTTTAAAAAATAAAAATTTTCAAAAAAAGAAGCGGCTCCGGTTGGTAGGAGAGCCGCTTTTTTCATGCTCAGGGGGAGCATGAAGTTGGGGAGGGACAGGAGAATCGCCCCTCTGCCCCCGTCTTTTAGAAAGTTATATATAGTGTTTGATAAAATATACTTTCTTTACCCAATATTATAATTCATTTTAAGTGAATGAATACGCTAATACATCATGTCTAATATAATAACATATTGTATTAGTATAACTCAAGTAATTTGTGTAAACTTTACAAATAAAATTTTGAAATACTACCAGTGTTTTATAAATTTTGTTCTGTTCGAGCAATAATGTCATCTTGTGTTTGTTTCGACAGAACATTGAAAAAAGCACTATATCCGGCAACTCGAACAATTAAGTCGCGATGTTTGTCTGGATTTTTTTGTGCATCGATAAGTGTAGCACGTGAGACGACATTGTACTGAACATGAAACCCATGGAGTCGATTGAAAAAAGTACGCAGCAGGGCAATTAATTTGAACTGATTTTCTTCTTTGTCCAGAATTTGTGGAGTTGTCTTTTGATTTAATAAGACACCACCGGTGATGTTTGCTGTTGGTAGTTTTGCAACGGTTTTAAATACAGCAGTAGGACCATTTTTATCCATACCATGTGCTGGTGAACAGCCTTCGGCTAACGGGTCGTGAGCATTCCGGCCATCTGGTGTTGCCATAGTACAGGCACCTTGCGGGACGTTAGCAGAAATTGATGATGTACCAGCATAATATGTGCCTCCGATTGGACCGCGTCCATAACGTGTATTATGGTAATGAGATAGTTCATCGATATATATGCTATAAGCTTGACAAATGAGTGAATCGACATAGTCTTCATCGTTACCGTATTTTGGCGGATCGTTGATTAAATGTTGCTGAATTTTTTTGTTTGTTGCTCCTGCAAAATCATGAACCAAGGCGTCCCAAAGCTCAGCTGGGGTAAATAACTTGTCTTCAAATACACATTTTTTTATTGCTGCTAAGGAGTCACCAAGATTGGCAATACCGACTTGGAGATCGCTGATGAAATCATAGATGGCGCCGCCTTCTTTAATAGTCAGACCCCTTTCAATGCAGTCATCGGTGAGTGCTGAGCAAAGAATATCGGCGGTATCTTCCTCAAGAACCATATCGCAGCAGGTGTCGATGATAACGCAGTGATGGGTAAACTGCCGGATTATTTTATCCCAAGCGACCATGACTTCATCAAAGGATATCATATTGGAAAAGTGTCCGTTTCCTTCACAGAGTTTGTCGCCGGAGTCGATATCAACACCATTATTTAGAGCAATCATCAGTGATTTCGGAAAGTTTAAAAAGCTCATACCAGTACAGCGGTAGCCCCATTTTCCCGGCACGGCCACTTCAACGCAGCCGATGGCACTGTAATTGTAAGCATCTTTCTCCAGGACACCTTTTTCGATAAAAGATGGGATGATGATTTCGTCATTATTAAAGGCCGGCATGCCAGTGCCAAGACGCACCACTTCGATACATTCTTTCATAAAAGCATTATCCAGTCCTTTGTGATAACGGACGGTCAGATTGGGCTGCGGCAGTTTTGTTTGGGCAACACTGCGTAAAATCAGATAAGACAGCGCATTGACAGCATCTTTTTTTTCAGCCGTTTGCCCACCTATTGTAACATTTTGATATAGGGGGCTGCCGGCGCTGAATTTTGTATGTGACCAGCTGCGAATTTTATTTATGGTGAAGGTTTTTAACCAAAGATTCGTGAGAAGCTCACAAGCACTTTGGGGTGTGATATTTTCCGCTTTAAGATCTTTTTTATAATATGGGTAAAGGAATTGATCCAGCCGTCCGTAAGAAAGTGAGTGCCCGTTGGATTCGATTTGGAGAACAAGATGAACCAGCCATATTGATTGGATTGCCTCGTGGAATGTATCAGCCGGAGCATAAGGAACTTTTCTTAAAATACGGCTCATTTCAATCAATTCTGCTTGTCGCTGCGGATTTTTTTCTGTTGCCGCCAGCGTTTGGGCTAAACTGGCATATCGTTCGGCGAAGACTTTGACAGCCTCAATTGTGATGATAATTGCACGATAAAAATAAGATTTTTTAAGATTCTGATAATTTGTAAGGTCGAGTGCTGCTGATTTTTTTGCCGCCCGTCGTTTGACATCAAGGAGCCCTTTTTTTAACAGTCGTTCATAATTGACGGCAATATGGGCGTCCCCAGAGGTGATATTACCCTCAGCTTTAATGATTCCAAGATCATAAAAAAGTTTGCTATCCGCTGGCAGTGCGGCAAGACCACGATCTTTTAATGTATTGTTGTGCCAAAATGGAGCGATTTTTCGTAATTTTGTTTTTGTTTCTTCCGTTATAAAAAAGACATCACCATCCCGTTTTTCGAAGTCATCAAGTTCATCGATGACCCAGTCCATTGCATATTCGGGAAAAATTGGTGCGGCACGATTCGAACTAGCTTGGTTGCCGGCGAGTATGGATTCAGGTTCAATAAATATCGTCATATGCTCAAGAATGTTTTTCAACATGTAGGCACGGCGTAAGGTCAATGGATTATGAAAATGTTCTTGATAAGATTGTGTGGTTAACAAAGCTCTTTCGGCACAAACTTGTGGTTTGGCAGTAATAAGTTTTTCTCGAAAAAATTGCATCCTGTTTGTCAGTTGACCAAAATGATTCATAATTAAATACCTCCACAATAGAAAATTTTATTCGCAAGGAACAGTATAGATTTTTGTATTTAGCATTTGTAAAAATTGTTTTTTTTCTTCAGAAATATGATCATCCGTGAAAATAGCAGCGATTTCTTCGGGTCTGAATTGTGTAACGACGCCTTGCTGAGAGAATTTAATAGATTCTGTTAAAATGATGATTTTATTGGCATTTTCTGCCATTGCACGAATTGCTTCAGTTCGTAGAAGATTATTACCAGTAAAGCCATGTTTTTCCGTAAATCCATCGGTACCAATAAAAACTTTATCAACAAAAAAATCTTGGACACATTTTTTGAGCATCGGTCCAACCATAACTTGTGATTCATTTTGGTAATCACCACCAAGCAGAACAATCCGGGCTGATGGTGATTTGCGGATGAAGGCAGCTATAAAGGCTGAGTTGGTAATGATGGTGATGTCACGTCGTTTGGTGGCGAGTTCTTCCGCGAGCAGAGCACAGCAAGATCCGGATTCAATCATAACGGTTTCGCCATTTTTGACACTGGCGGCAGCTTTTTGAGCGATGCGCCGTTTTGTGTCATAATTAAAAGATAGGTGATGTGCAATGTCGTCACTGGCAATCATTACGGCAAATCCGTGTTCTCGTCGTAACAAGCCTTTTTTTTCCAAGATATCTAAATCTTTGCGAATTGTAACTTCTGAAACCTGAAGCTTTTGTGATAGTACCGCTACGCTGATGCGATTTTCACTGTTTACAAAATCCAATAATTGGGTGTGTCGAGTATGCATATTTTTCATTCCTTTATTACAAAATTAAGTTTTTATTCTGAATTAGCTAAAATATATAGTTTCAAGTGAAAGAATAATAGTTTCATTTGATTTTAATTATACTATATAAAATCGATAAGTCAATTCTTTACATGCTTCATTTGAAACTAATATTAGTTGCGTTTATTTAGCAATATGATATTATAAAAACATGGATATGCTGCATGAACCGATGTTAGGAGGGCTTTTATGGAAAAAGATACAGCCTGCATTTTTAATATACAAAAATTTAGTTTACAGGATGGACCTGGAATTCGAACGGTGGTCTTTTTCAAAGGCTGCCCGTTGCATTGTGGGTGGTGTTCCAATCCTGAATCACAATATAGCAGGCAGGAAATTATGTTTGATGATACAAAATGTGTTAGATGTTTAGCTTGTGCCGCGGAATGTCCAGCGGGAGCTATTACTGTCCAGAATAATAAGCCAGTTTTTCATTATGATGTTTGCCAAGCTTGCCTAGGCTGCGTTGAAATTTGTCCAGCTGGCGCTTTAGGGCTGCAAGGGCAAAACATGAGTTTACAAAAGGTTAAGCTGGAAGTTATGAAAGATTTGCCTTTTTACGAAGAATCGGGTGGCGGGGTAACTCTTTCAGGCGGTGAGGTTTTGCAACAGGCAGAATTTGCTACAGCGCTGTTAACAGAATTAAAGCAAGCTGGGATTCATACAGCCTGTGAAACGAGTGGTTATGCCGAAAAAACGATTTTTAGGGCTTTTATTGAGTCTGTGGATTTACTTTTGTTTGATCTCAAACACTATGATCGTGTGAAGCATTTGCAGGCAACAAATGTTTATCCAGATGAAATTTGGTCTAATTTGCAGGCTGCGATTGCTGCGGGAAAAGAAATTTTGTTGCGAATACCGGTAATTCCTGGTGTCAATGATGCACTTGCCGATGCACAGGGCTTTTGTGATTTAATTAAAAATTTTGGGCTGAAAAAAGTTCAATTACTACCATTTCATCAATTTGGACAAAATAAATATTCTTTGTTGCATAGAACGTATCAGTTTGAAAATAAGCAAGGACTACAAGAAGAAGATCTTTTGCCATATTGTGATGTATTTTTAAAAAATGGACTTTCTTGTAAGTTTTGAATAGACAAAAGATCCCGATTCAACACGAATCGGGATCTTTTGTCTATAGGATATATTTATTTTTCGACGTAAGCGCTTACGATTTCACCATAATAGAGTACATGCCAGTCCTGATCACTATACCATTTATCACAAAGTTCTTGGTTGAAGTTATCAGCACTTAGTGTTTGTTGATAACGTACTTTGCACTCGAGATGAAGACCAGTTCCTTTGATTACAGGCGGTGTTACTTTTTGACCAGCCATGATTTCCAGGCTTGCTTCTTTGAATTTATCAATGCTACGACCAGATTTTGAGCCACATACACCAAGGGCTTTTTTAAAATCATCATGGATTGGTATACTAACTGTGAATTCAGGGTTTTTCTCGATAAGTTCATAGCTATAACGAGATTTTCGAATCATGACAGTGAGAACCGGTTTACCCCACATAAAACCAATGCTGCCCCAGCCGATTGTCATTGTATTATTTTTTCCATCGGCACAGGTACTCAAAAAGACTCCGCCGTGGCTTTCTTTTTCGATAAATAAATCGGCATAATCCGCATAGGGTATTTCTGTAATTGCCATACGTTTAAACAACTCCTTCGTAGAACTAAATAAGATCTTTAGCTTAAGTATACCTTATTTTGTGTTGTCTGCAAAATGATATGTAAAAAAACCGAGCATAAGCTCGGCTTTTTTTACATATCATTTATTGCTTTTTTGAAATTTTTCCATAAAATCGGCCAAAGCTTCACAGCCGACCAGCGGCATAGCGTTATAAAGAGAGGTGCGCAATCCGCCAACGGAACGATGTCCTTTAACGCCGCTTAAGTTATGGTCAAGAGCTTCTTTGACAAATTTTGCTTCAAGGTCTTCTGTCGGTAGGCGGAAGGTGACATTCATATACGAACGACTGTCTGGCTCGGCATGTCCACGGTAGAATCCGGCACTGGAATCTATGATGTCATAAATAAGTTTCGCTTTATGGACATTGCGTTTTTCCATTGCTGCTAAGCCGCCTTGTCTTTTGATCCAAGCTGCAACTTTACCAACCATATAAATTCCGAAAGCGGGTGGTGTATTGTACAGTGAATTGTTTTTGGCATACGTATCATAGCGAAGCATTGTTGGTATGGATTTGGGACTATTTTCGATGAAAGACTTCTTAGCAACAACCAAACAGACACCAGATGGTCCTAAGTTTTTTTGGACTCCAGCATAGATCAAATCAAATTTGGCAAAATCCAGAGGACGTGATAACATGTCGGATGACATATCGGCAATTAACGGCATGCCGTTGGTTTCAGGTATATATTTGTATTCCGTGCCAAAGATTGTATTGTTATAACAGATATGAAGATAAGCGGCATCATCGCTTAAATTGATTTCGTTTTGTTTCGGAATATATTTGAAGTTCGAGTCTTTGCTAGAAGCGGCAATGTGAGCAGCTCCGAGCAGTGCTGCTTCTTGATAGGCTTTGGTGGCAAAACTGCCGGAGAGTATGTAATTGCCGATTTTGCCATCACGAGCAAAATTTTGTGGAACCATTGTAAACTGCATACTGGCACCACCTTGTATGAAGAGTACGTCGTAGTCATCACCAAGCCCCATAAGTTCTTTGATGTCGGCTTTTGCTTGATTATGAACGGTTTCGTATGGTTTCGAACGGTGGCTGATTTCCATGACTGACATACCACTGTTTTTGAAATTGAGCATTTCGCTTTGTGCTTCTTTTAAAACCTCCAAGGGGAGTACGGCTGGACCTGGGTTAAAGTTGTAAATACGATTTTCCAAAATAGTGACCTCCTAATTTTTGCTTGTTTATATTTTGCAGTAGTCGATGTCTGCGAGAATATTAAGTGATTGTGTTATATTCTAACGCTGATTTTCAGTAAACGTCAAGATAAAAATTTAAAATGTTTTTTTAAGAAATACACTTGACGTTTGAAGGGGGATAAAATATAATTGCATATAAGCATATAGACAAATGCATAAAAAACGCGATGATGAGAAATCAAAAATGATTATTCTTTTAGAGAGCCGGCGGATGGTGCAAGTCGGTAGATAATCAAGTTTGTTCCAGCTCGAAGCGGCTAATGATGAATTATGACGGGAACGCCCGATACAGCGAACTAGAGTTGGCGCGATAAGCGCATAAACTTGGGTGGTACCGTGGAGATAAAAGCTTCGCCCCAAATATTATATTGGGGTGAAGCTTTTTTTATTTAAAAATGTTTTGCGTGTGAATTTAAGTCAGGCTATATGCGTAGGCAAAGATTATTTTGGGGTATACATTTTAAATGCAAAATAAAGGGAGCGAATGAATTGATGAAAGTTTTAATTGCGGATGGGGTTTCACCTAAGGGGATTGATATTTTAGCGAAAGATTATGAAGTGGTGGTAAAAGACAAGCTGCCAGCAGAGGAACTACTGGAGATCATTCCACAGTTTGATGGTCTGATTGTTCGTAGTGCTTCTAAAGTTACCCAAGCAGTTATTGCGGCAGCGACGAACCTTAAAGTTATTGGTCGTGCGGGTGTTGGCGTGGATAATATCGATATTCCAGCAGCTACGGCTCGTGGAATTATTGTGCTCAATGCTCCGGAAGGAAATACAATTGCGGCTACTGAACATACGATGGCGATGATGCTTTCTATGTCAAGAAATATTCCTGTTGCCAATGAAACGATGCAAAAAGGTGAATGGAATCGCAAAAAATATGTAGGTGTAGAACTTAGAGGCAAGACACTTGGCGTCATTGGGATGGGGCGCATCGGCAGTGGTGTTGCCAAACGTGCTTTGGCTTTTGATATGGATGTCATCGGTTATGATCCATACATCAATGAAGAACGAGCACAGGCTTTGGGGATTGAGATTGGGTCATTAGATGATATTATTGCTAAATCCGATTTTATTACCGTACATATGCCATTGACGGCACAAACTAAAGGTATGCTGAATAAAGACAATATGAAAAACATGAAAAAAGGTGTGCGTTTGGTCAATTGTGCCCGTGGTGGAATTATTAATGAAGTCGATCTTGCAGCAGCTGTGAAAGCAGGAATTGTAGCTGGTGCGGCAATTGATGTATTTGAAAGTGAACCTGTTCCGATCGATCATCCGTTGGTTGGCTTACCAGGGGTGGTACTTACGCCGCATCTTGGCGCATCAACCGTAGAAGCACAGGTTGGCGTTTCTATCGATGTTGCTCGTGGTGTTGGTGCAGCGCTTCGCGGGGAACCTGTTTCTACAGCTGTGAATATGGCACCCGTATCAGCTCAGGTCATGAAGGTGATCAAACCGTATTTCGATTTAGCAGAGCGGTTAGGCTGCACAGCTTGTTCGTTGGCAGAGGGACCAATTGAAAAAATTCAAGTGGAATATAATGGTGAAATTACCGAAGTGGATACAAAAATGATTACGACCGCTGTTATTAAAGGTGTACTCAATCCGATCCTTGAATTTGCTGTGAATTATGTGAATGCACCGAGTATGGCTAAACAACGTAATATTAAAGTGAAAGAAATGAAAAATAAAGAAGCCGAGAATTTTGCAAATCTTATTACAGTCCGTGTAACAACGGCAGCTTCTGAAATAAGAGTACAAGGTACATTGTTTGGTGATGAAGGTCGTATTGTTATGATCAATGACTATAGAGTTGATGTCGATCCACATGCAAGAATATTAATTTGTCCGCATATTAATCGTCCGGGGATTATTGGCAAAGTCGGATCTGTTATGGGGGGCGCCGATATCAATATTTCAGGAATGCAGGTTGGCAAAACAGATGTTTCTGGTACCAATATTATGGTTGTTACGGTTGACAATGATATACCGCCGCATATTCTTAAAGAAGTCATTGGAATTGATGGGATTTTTGGAGCAAAACTTGTAAATTTCTATGTTGTATAAATAAAATGAGGCAAGTTTCTTCTATTAATAATATATAAATAAGAAATATATAAGCAAAAAAGGCATCCTTGATAGGAGCCTTTTTTGTGTTTTACGTGATAAAATAAATTTATAGGAATTTTTCTTAAGGAGTGACTGCAGCGTGGATGCACGAATTTTATTGGTAGCACCGTTTCAGGATTTGTATGAAGTCGCAGAAAAAGTTGTGTTGGAGCAGTTTGGCGACGTACACGACTGTATTAAAGTTATCCAAGGTAATCTGCAAGAATGCATGGAGTCAGTAAAACAAGAAATTGAAGCGGGTGCTGAAGTTATTATCAGCCGTGGTGGTACAGCGACGCTCATTGAACAAAATGTGGATGTACCAGTACTGCCGATTGAGGTTGGTGTAATTGATATTTTGCGCGCCATGATGACGAATGGAAAATATCCTGACAAAGTTGGTATTGCTGGTTTTGAAAATGTTATTTATGGCTGCGAAGAAATGGAATCGTTACTGGGAATTCATTTTTGTGAAATTTATTTGCACGATGAAGCTGAGGCAAAAACTAAGATTAAAGAAGCACTTACGCATGGCATTGAACTTATTGTCGGTGATGCAATATCAGTCAAGTTAGCCGGTGAACTCGGCGTGCCGGGAATTATGATTCATTCAGGACGAGAAGCTGTTTATAAAGTTATTCGAGAAGCACAAATTATAGGAAATATTCGGCGGCAGGAAAAAGAAAAATCTGTACTTGTGAGAACGATGATTGATCAGTCAGCAGAAGCTATTATTGCTACTGATACAGACAATCGAATCACGCTATTTAATTCTATGGCGGAAAAATTATTTTGCATTTCACATTTTGAAGCTTTGGGGAAATCCTTGTTTGCAGTGATACCGGCTTTACGACTGTGCGGAAGCGATACTGTTGATGATGTGATTGAAGATATACAGCAGTTTGATGATAAAACAATTGCCGTGAAAAAAGCAGTTTTACAACTTGCCGATGAAACAATCGGTCGGATTTATACATTGCAAAATGTTTCGCAAATTCAAAAATTAGAGCAAAATGTACGGAAAAAATTACATAAAAAAGGGCTGGTTGCTAAAGTGCATATGGAAGATATTATAGGTACATCTTCTATATGTATAGCGATGAAAAAGAAAGCTGTCAAATATGCTTTAACGCAATCGACAATATTAGTTACCGGTGACTCGGGAACGGGTAAGGAAATGTTGGTTCAGAGTATGCATAATCTTAGCACTCGCGCGAATGGTCCTTTTGTGGCGGTGAATTGTGCCGCCTTGCCGGAACATTTATTGGAATCAGAATTGTTTGGTTATGAGGAAGGTTCTTTTACTGGTGCGAAACGGGGCGGGCGGCAAGGACTTTTCGAGTTAGCACATGGCGGGACACTTTTTCTGGATGAGATAGGGGAAATGCCAATATCCCTGCAATCGCGCTTGCTGCGAGTTTTACAGGAGAAAGAAATCATGCATATTGGCGGTGATAGTGTTATTCCGGTTGATGTTAGAATTATAGCCGCGACCAACCAGAATTTGGCTACAATGATAGAGCAAAAAATGTTTCGTGAAGATCTTTATTATCGGCTGAATATATTGCGTATTCATATACCGACACTGCAAGAACGCCGGGAGGATATACCGTTACTTGCTAAAGAATTGGTGAGGAAGCTGGGAAAGGTGAATTTGAATGTACAAAGACTTGATTCGGGGGCAGCTGAATATCTTAAAAACTGTAGCTGGCAGGGAAATATTCGTCAGCTTGCTAATATAATAGAACGGGTTATGCTGCTCAGTGATGGACCTGTAATTACGAAAAAGGATATTTTGGAAGCACGCGATGAGGCGAATGTTGATATAGGATTAGGGGTAGATGAAAAAATTGATTTTTCAACAGATAATCTTGGGGAAATGGAAAAAGAAACTTTGCTGCGAGTTTTGAGTGAAGAAAAATTTAATTACAGCCGAGCGGCAATTCGTTTGGGCATACATCGAACGACTTTATGGCGCAAACTTAATAAAAAATAACACTATGGTTGCTATATTCATCAAATACGTTGCATTTTGCAACGTATTTTTTATATAGACATAAAGAAAGCCGTTATTTCTATTGCTTTTAATGTTGGCATGCCATTTGCACTATAGATAGATGAGAAACAACACTAAGAGGGTGATAGCAAATGACTCAACTGGCTGTGATTGCCGATGATTTGACAGGCGCAAATGATACGGCTGTACAATTTGCCAAACGTAATATTAGCAGCTGTGTAAGAATCAATTTTGACCAGCAGAAGTTAGCCCATGAAATGGCTGATGTTGTTGTTATTGATACAAATAGTCGTGATATAAAGGCGATTGAAGCCTATCAGAAAGTGAAACAAACCTGTGAGAAACTGCAAGATAGTGGAATTGTGCATATTTATAAAAAAATAGATTCAACTCTTCGCGGTAATATTGGAGCAGAAATTGAAGCAGCGGCAAGCGTATTTTTGCCAACGGTTGTGATTATTGCACCTGCTTTTCCTGGAAATCAGCGGGTTACGATCGGTGGCTGTCATTTCTTAGATGGCGTACCGATTGCTTTGACGGAAATGGCACATGCCCCGAAGTCACCAATCAATGAATCGCAAATTATAGACGTACTTAGAGAACAGACAGATGTTTTAATAGGATTAATATCGATGGAAACAGTAAAACAAGGTGCCGCTCAAATTTCGGCAGCAATTAGGCTGTGTCTCAAGCGTGGTGAAAAATGGATTGTATTTGATGCCTCGGAAGATAAACATCTTGATTATATTGTTGAGGCGGCTAAAACATATAATAAATTGCTTTGGGTCGGATCGGCTGGTCTGGCAGAACATTTGCCAGCTATTTACCAGTGGAAAGTAAGTAAAAGAGTGGTGGGTATTAAAACAAGTGGTCCAATATTGATTGTGGCGGGAAGTGTAAGTAAGACAACACAATTACAAATTCAAGAGGTAGTAACTCATACAAAAATAAATTTGATAAAATTGAATGTCGCCAGTTTATTAGAAAATCAATATGAGGAAATTCAGCGTTGTATAAAATCTGCCAATAGTTTGCTGGGAAAAGGCAGCGATGTTTTGTTGGCGAGTGCGACACAGGATGCAGATGTTAAACAAGCTCTTGAGGCAGGTCTGAAATATAAGCTGGTAGGAAGTGAAGTCAGCGAATATACGGCTCGTGCAATGGGGGACGTTGCTAAAAATGTAGTGGGCAGCCATTTAGCGGGAGTTATTCTTACGGGTGGTGATACGGCAATTCATGTTTGTAAGGCTTTAGGTGCAGAAGGCATCGAAATTTTAGAGGAAGTTGCAATGGGAATTCCGTTGGGGCGATTGGTCGGAGGAGCCTGTAGTGGACTGCAAGTTATTACCAAGGCTGGAGCTTTTGGCGGAAGTGATTCTTTTGTTAAAGCAATGGAAGCGATTCGAAAAGTAAAAGAACAAGAAGACATAAAGGAGTCGATGTAAGATGAAACCAATTTTGGGAATTACAATGGGAGATGCTGCAGGTGTTGGGCCGGAAATTATTATAAAGGCACTTACCGATACACATATTTATGATATTGCCAGGCCCATTGTGTTTGGCGATAAAAAAATTATGGAACGTGCCATTGGTCTTTTGCATAGCAAATTAACCTGCAATCCGGTGCAGAATCCACAACAGGGTGATTTTCGGTATGGCACAATTGATATTGTAGATCTTGATAATCTGCCATCTGATCTGCCGTTTGCTAAAGTGGATGCCAGAGCCGGCAAAGCAGCTTATGAATATATAGAAAAAGCGATGCAGTTTGCCCTAAAGCAAGAAATTCATGCGATTGTAACGGCACCACTTAATAAAGAAGCATTGAATTTAAGTGGCTGCAATTATCCAGGTCATACAGAAATACTAGGAGCCCTTTCGGGAGAGCAGGACTATTCAATGATGCTGGTGAGTGGTTCGCTTAAAGTAATTCATGTGACGACGCATGTAGCACTTAGAGAGGCATGTGATCTCGTCAAAAAAGAAAGAGTTCTTAAGGTTATTAAACTTGCTGATGAAACATTAAAACTTATGGGAATTGAGAAACCACGCATTGCCGTAGCAGGACTAAACCCTCATTGTGGTGAACATGGTCTTTTTGGTACAGAGGATGAGCTGGAAATTCTACCAGCGATCAAGTTGGCACAGCAAGCTGGAATCAATGCAATAGGACCAATGCCTCCAGACAGCGTCTTTCATCGTGCCGCTAATTTAGGGGAATTTGATATTGTCGTTGTTATGTATCATGATCAAGGGCATATACCGATAAAGGTTCTTGGTTTTGAATCAGGTGTTAATGTCACGGTTGGTCTGCCAATTATTCGTACATCGGTTGACCACGGAACAGCATTTCCGGTTGCCGGAAAAGGTATTGCAGACAGTAAAAGTATGACAGAGTCTTTGGTTTTGGGTGCCAGGATGGCAAATGTAAAGTTTGCTGATTTTTTAAATAAAGAATGAAATGTTCTAAATTGAAGGGATGATTTTTATGTTACAGCCAAAAGGTATTATTACGCCAATTCTCACACCATTAACGGATGATGAAAAATTTAATGAAAAAGAATATCGCAGCCAAATTAATCGTTTGATAAAAGCTGGTGTCAGCGGTATTTTTCCGCTAGGAACAAATGGTGAATTCTATGCTTTTTCTAAAGAAGAAAAAATTGAAATCATGAAAGTTGCAGTCGATGAAGTCAAAGCGAGAGTTCCTGTATATGCAGGTACTGGCTGTACGACTACGAAGGAGACCATTGAGTTATCCAAAATTGCCAAAGACTTAGGTGTAGATGTAGTATCTATTATTTCACCGTATTTTGTTGGTATTTCACAAGATGATCTTTATCGTCACTATAGTGCTATTGCGGAAAGTATTGATTTACCAATTTTGCTTTATAACATTCCCGCCAGAACTGGGAATAACATAGATTATAAAACAGTGAAAAAACTAGCAAAATATGAAAATATTATTGGTATTAAAGACAGCAGCGGAAATTTTGATAATACATTGAAATATATAGAAAATACCAATGAAAGATTAGCAGTGCTGGCGGGCAGTGATTCTTTGATTTTATGGACGCTGATGGCGGGCGGAACTGGTGCTATTAGCGGGTGTTCAAATGTGTTTCCTGAACTGATGGTTAGTATCTACAAATTATGGTCAGAAGGTAAATTTGCTGAAGCAAATGAAGCACAGCAGAAGATCAGACCTTTCCGTAATGTCATGCAGATGGGCAATCCTAACTCTGTTGTCAAACGTGCTGTTAATTTACTTGGTTATCCCGTTGGTCCGGCTCGCGAACCATCTAACTGCATAGATCCCAAAATTGATCAAGCACTAAAAGTCGTGTTTGAATTATATAAATAAAAGAATCGTAAATGATGAGTGTAAGAGAGATTTATACAATAATCAAGAAACGTTTAGAAGTTAGAAAGAGGGTCACAGCATGAGAAAAGTAGTTATTTCACATAGGTTGCATGAAGCTGGTATGGCTGTTTTGGCGAAGGGTAATGTAAAAATTTCAATTACTGATAGTGGGAATCCCATGGTTATGCTGCCAGAACTTCTTGATGCCGAAGGTTTGATTATTCGCATTGGGTCAATTGACCGAGAAACAATGCTTCAAGCAAAAAATTTAAAAGTAATTGGGCGTCCCGGTGTCGGGGTAGATGATGTAGACGTAGAAACTGCAACGGAACTTGGAATTCCCGTCGTAATTGCTCCAGGAGCAAATACTCGTTCTGTGGCGGAACATGCTTTTGCGCTGATGCTTAGTTGTGCAAAAGATATTGTTCATAGTGACAAAGAACTTCGTAAGGGGAATTTTGCAGTAAGAAGTAATTATAAAGCATATGAAATTTTTGGCAAAACCCTAGGATTGGTTGGGTATGGTCATATTGGCAGTATTTTAGCGGAAATGGCAGCAGGAATTGGTATGAAAGTAACGGTATATGACCCTTTTGTAAAACCGGAGGTTATTGCTGCTAAAGGCTATACTTATGAGGCTGATTTAAATCATATTATGCAAATCGCAGATGTAATTTCATTGCATGTTCCGTTAACACCCAAAACAAAAAATCTTATTGGTACAGCAGAGCTTAAACTAATGAAAGCTACGGGGATAATCATTAATTGTTCGCGTGGTGGCATTATTGATGAAAAAGCACTAGCTGATGCTTTGAAACAAAATGAAATCCACAGTGCAGCAACGGATGTGTTTGCGACTGAACCAGTAACAGTGGATGAAGCTTTATTTCAGTATGACAATATAATCGTGACACCTCATATGGCTGGGCAAACACAAGAAGCGGCAGCGGGTGTAGCATCAATGGCTGCTGAGGGCGTTTTAGCTGTAATGGATGGAACGCGATGGCCATACGTTTGTAATCCTAAAGCATATGAGCACCCACGGTGGAATAAATAAAACATTTAAACCAATATAAAACAGATTGGAGCAATCAAAAATGAGTGAAATATATTCATTATTAAATATAGGGAAAATTATTGCGGGCCCAGGTAGTATTGAACAAATTAAAGATATTGCAGGTGATTTTGGAGCGAAGAATATTGTTATTATTACCGACCAAGGCGTATGGAAAACGGGTTTGGTAGATAAACCAAAACAAATTCTGGAGTCAGCAGGAATTCAGGTGCATGTAATCAATGACACGCCGCCAGAACCTTCCGTGGAACAAGTCAATGCAATTTTCACACAGGCGAATCAATTTGCTTGCCAAATGATTATCGGTATTGGCGGCGGTAGTTCGATGGATACAGCGAAACTTGTTTCGCTATTGCTAACCAATAAAATTAAACTAGATGATTTAGTAAAAGGAAAAGCAAAAATAACATATCGTGGTATACCGACTTTAATGATTCCTACGACAGCTGGAACCGGATCTGAAGCGACGCCAAATGCAATTGTTTTGGTACCGGAAGAAGATTTAAAGGTTGGTATTGTAAGCGATAAAATGGTTTCTGATTGTGTTATTTTAGATCCTGAAATGACGACTGGTCTGCCGAAACATATTACTGCAAATACAGGAATGGATGCACTTTGTCATGCAATCGAATGTTATATTTCAAAAAAAGCGAATCCGTTCAGTGATACTTTTGCACTAAAAGCTGTAAGTTTGATTTCTCGTAGTATTCGTACGGCATATAATGATGGGGAAAATTTAGCAGCACGTGAAGATATGCTTCTGGGTGCAACGTTTGGTGGAATTTCGATTGCAACATCCAGCACTACAGCGGTGCACGCACTGTCCTATCCACTTGGTGGTAAATATCATATTCCTCATGGTTTATCAAATGCCATTTTGCTGCCAGGTGTCATGGAATTCAATTTGGATGTCTGTGAAGATAAATTTAAAGATATTGCTGTTGCTATGGGGCTTGATGTAACGAATTGTACAACTCGCCAGGCGGCAGAGAAGATGATTGCTAATTTATATTCTATGATAAAAGATATGCATGTTGCTTGTGATTTAAGAGAAAAGGGCATTAATGAAAAAGTACTTGATGAACTTATTGATGCTGCATCTAAAGTGACACGTCTTTTAGATAATAATCCAAAACTTGTAACGAAAGATGATATGCGGATGATTTATAAGAAGTTATTGTAAAGCGTATTATGTAAGTTAAATACAATCTGTAGGTTTTCTTTTTTTATCTGCAGATTGTACAGCTTATCGGAAAATAAATTAATGTTATGTATGATTATTCAAAGTTGTGTAAATATTGAGTTAATTTTATAATTTATTTAAGCATAGAGAGGAGAAAATTATAATGAGTGCATTGAATGTTAAGACGAAAGTAAATTCTGCTGTGCTTACAATACAAGAAAAGACTGGATTTCGTTGGAAGGTTGCAATTATGATGTGGGGAGCCATTGCGATTAATTATTTTGATCGTACAAATTTATCAGCAGCGGCACCAATGATTATGAAAGAATTTGATTTTACAGCCACGGAAATGGGTTTTATTATGTCGGCTTTCTTTTTTAGCTATACTTTATGTCAAATTCCATCGGGGTGGCTTGCGGATAAATTTGGACAAAAAACGCTGCTTGGAGGATCAGTTGCATCGTGGTCTTGTGCAACGATGTTGATGGCAGCTGGACAAGGTTTGCTGTCGTTTATTGCAATCCGCATTCTTCTTGGAATTGGTGAAGCTGGTGCATACCCTTGTAATGCAGGGATTGTTTCAAAATGGTTTCCAGATCGTGAACGGGCAAGAGCCACAGTGATTTTTGATAGCGGGAATAAATGTGGGACAGCTTTCGCTATGCCGATTATTGTTTGGATGATGATTACATTTGGTTGGAAAGTACCTTTTCTTATTTCGGGTGCATTAGGAATAGTTTGGGTGTTAATTTGGTTAAAATATTATACTGATCCAGAAAAAAGTCAGTATGCAAATCAAGCGGAAATAGAATATATTCGGGATGGACAAGTTGTTAAAGATGGTTTAGATAATAAAATGCCTTTGAAATGGTATCAGTTATTACGGTATAGAAATATTCGGGCTATGTGCATAGGCTTTTTTATGTCAAATTATGCGATTTATTTCTATATTACATGGTTTCCAACTTATTTAGTCCAGTCACGCGGCATGAGTCTTATGAAAATGGGATTTGTAGCCATGATACCGCCACTTGTCGGTTTGATGGTGGGTTTTATTACAGCTTTTTTAGCGGATTATTTATACAGTAAGGGATATTCCAAAACGAAAGTAAGAAAAAATAATTTAGTATGTGGGATGCTTTTGGCATCATCAATTATTTTTGTGAATTTTATTCAGAGCGATGTGGCAGCCGTTGCATTATTGACGTTATCATATTGCGGAATTGCCTGTGCAGGCCCTGCATTGTGGACCTTGCCGGGAGATGTAGCTCCTAAAAATATGACATCAACGGTAGGTGCATTGCAAAATTGTGTTTCTAATATTGGTGGAGTATTAGGACCGATTATTACAGGCTGGATTGTTACCACAACGGGATCATTCGAGATGGCGCTGGTTGTAACAGCGGGGGCTACGCTGATTGGTGCGATAAATTATGCTTTTTACTTAGGCGAGGTAAAACGTATCGAAGTATAGTCAATATTGTTTAAAGGCTGCTATGCTGCTTGGGAATATTATATTAGAGCAATATATTAAACTTATAAATACTCTCATTAGCTAATCTGTTTTGTAGCTGCTATGTTTCTTGTGAACAGTTATTGACACTAGCATATAGTCAAGATATGATAGCAGTATATTCGTTTAGGCACTAAATTTTAAATCAACTTCATTAAAACGCGCTTTCAATTAGAAAGGGCGTTCTAATGAAGTTGAATATAGTTTATGAGGAGTTGTAAAATGAGTGTAAAAAAGAAATTATTAATTATTATGATGTTGATGAGTTTTATACCACTAATTGTACTATCCGTTGTTTCGGTACGATATTTGAGTACGAAGTTGGAGGAGGAAACGATTAATCAGTGTGAAGATTTAGCCGAAAATGTTAATTTACAAATTAATGGATACATCGATAAATCTTTTATTGCTATTAAATCAATTGCGGCCAATCCAACCGTGCAATCTTTTGACTTACCAAACGTAAAAACCTATCTTCTACAAGTGCAAAAAGTTTATACTGAGAATTCATTTTCTTTAGACGATGCAAAGGGCAATCAGGTTGTAAGAGGTGATGCTATTCCTCTTGCGAATATTTGGGAACGTCCTTTTTATCAAGCAGCACTTAATGGGCAAGATGAGGTGATATCTGGTGTTGTTTTTAGTAAAAATTCCAATCGTTTTGTTGTAAACATTGTCACACCAGTTCGTAATCCCTCTAATAACAGCGTGATTGGTATTATGCAAGGTTCGATTACGCTTACGAAAATTAGTGAGTTTGTAACGAATTTATCTAAAAATGGGACAGTGGCTTATGTCATAGATAGTGAAGGTAAAATATTGGCTCATCCAGATCAGACGCTGGTGAAAGATCGAACAGATATGAATGATGTGGATTTTGTAAAACAAGCATTAGCGAATAAAAAAAATGGATTTGTTAAATTAAATGATACCAATTCAGGAGAAAAACTAGTTACATATATTTATGATGATAGGACTGGCTGGTTGATCTGCTTAGAAACGCCATATAGCATTATTACAGAAAAGACACATTCTTTATTAGTTATTGTAGGATTAGTGACTTTAGGAGCTTTGCTCTGCACGGGATTATTAGCATTTTTCATTGCCAACAGCTTTTCAAAGCCAATTTTGAAAATGCAGCAGATCGCAAGTAAAATAGCTAAAGGCGACCTTAAGCAAACAATAGATATTCAATCAAACGATGAAATTGGTTTATTAGCCAGTGCTTTTGTTGCTATGGTGACAAATTTAAAAAAACTAATTGGACAAGTGCAGGAAAATTCGCAACACTTAGCAGCTTCATCTGAGGAATTAACAGCGACTACCGAACAATCGGCAACGGCAGTCAACCAAGTTGCAACATCTATTACCGAAGTTGTGCAAGATACAGAGAAACAGTCTGGAATATTAAATGTGGCAACGAATACTGTAAAAAAAATGTCGCGGGATATTCATCATGCTGCGGGTAATGCTGAACGAGTTAACGCAAATTCTATGAATGCCGTTAATGCAGCGCAGGATGGTGGGGCATTTGTTGAATCCGCAATTAAAAAAATGGTGGATATTGAACATACTGTAGGGAACTCTGCTGCGGCTATTGAAAAGCTTGGTGATCGATCAAAAGAAATCGGACAGATTATAGATACTATTTCTGGAATTGCGGGACAAACCAATCTGTTGGCATTAAATGCAGCAATTGAAGCTGCACGAGCCGGAGAACAAGGTCGTGGCTTTGCTGTTGTGGCTGAAGAAGTGCGGAAATTGGCTGAACAATCTCAAGATGCTGCAAAGAAAATTGCTGTTTTGATTGAGAAAATTCAATCTGAAACAAATTTGGCAGTAGTATCAATGCAGAATGGTACAGAGGCAGTACAATCTGGTACAGGGGTTATCAATATGGTCGGACAAAGTTTTACAACCATTATTCAAGCGATAAGAGACTTGGCAGAACAAGTGAGCGATACGTCTAGGGTTATTGGAGATTTAGATAAGGATAGTCAGAATGTTGTTGAGTCAATGCAACAAATCAATGAATTGACCAAGCACACAACGGATGAAATACAAACTGTTTCAGCCGCAACGGAAGAACAATCTGCATCCATGGAGGAAATTGCTTCCGCCAGTGAAAGTTTGTCACAAATGGCTCAAAAATTACAAGAGGCGGTTAGTAAATTTCACATTTAAATTCATATAGAAAAATGAAAAGCGTTAGATGAAAAACACCCATATTGTTTAGATGAAAATCTACCAATATGGGTGTTTTTCATTTTGAAAACACGCGGATTTTTCTTACTTATGCTTCTTATACAAATGGAATACATTTACTAGGTAGGGACATTTTGTTATACTTGTAATATGATGAATAAACTATAGCTTTTTTCCATGTTGTAAAATTGTATGGGGTGATGTTTAGTTTAGGCAAACAATACAAATAGGATAGGATAGGTGAATATGGGAATTAAACAGAAATTTTTTCTATTGGCAGGTATAATTGGTGCAGTATTAGCGATTGTTTCAGCAATTGGGTATTATACGGCGCAAGACCATTTGACAGCGAGCATTGAACAAGGGATGGCAGCAACGGTAGATTTTAAAGCAACGGAAATTGATGGGTGGCTCGATTCAAAAGCTCAGGTAGCTGTTGCATCGGCTAAAATTTTACATAATCTTGATGATACCACAGGGTCAATGCGTGAAATGATGGGCTCCATGGATGGTGATAGTGAAATCGATGAACTTACGAATGGCAATGAAAATGGGCTTTTCATGACGTGGAAGAGTGGAAATGTTACGACAGTTGACCCGCGTGCCAGAGGTTGGTATAAAGATGCAAAAGCGGCGGGAAAACTCATTTTTACAGATGCATATCAAGGGGCAAGCAATAATAAAGTCGTTGTTTCGGCAGCTGTGCCTTATAATGATAAAACGGGTGCTTTTCGTGGAGCAATTTGCGAAGACATATCTTTGGGAGTTTTGACTCAGCAAGTTGCGGCGATTCAATATAAAGGTGAAGGTAGCGGAATTATCATTGAAAAGACAGGTAAAATCCTTGCTTCGTCGGGTGCGAATGAAACATTTAAAGATATTCAAACCAATGCCGAATTGAAAGATCATTTTCAAGAAATGTTAAAAAACAATATGGGCAGCTTTAAAGTTGAACAAAATGGTGTTCCTGCAGTTTTTGCTTATTCTAAGGTAAAAAGTACTGGCTGGATCGTGGGGATGATAATTCCTGAGAGTGTTATTTATAGCGAATTGAATTCACTGAAAATAACATATATTGTTTTGACAGCCATAGGTATTATTTTACTGGTATTTTTAAGCCTGAAATTTTCTGGGACTATTACAAAATCAATTATTAATTTAACGAAACATGCCGATGAATTGGCGAAAGGAAATCTGCGCGTTAAAGATTTGACAATCGATTCAAATGATGAAATTGGTCATTTGGTGAATGCTTTCAACATAATGAGTAAAAATGTGCGAAATCTTATTGCGAAAATGGCAACGACATCCGAGCAGGTTGCTGCCTCTTCCGAAGAACTCACAGCAGGAGCCGGTCAATCGGCAGAAGCGGCAAACCATGTAGCAGCTACTATCGAACATGTTTCAGATGGTATGAATAGTCAGATGCAAACCATCGAGCAGGCAACGGTTCATATTGAGTCAATGGTGATGGCAATTGCCGAAGCAGCGGATAAGACCGAGTCGGTAAATCAAATTTCTGTCCAGACAGCGGATGCGGCTCAGAGTGGGGAAAATCTTTTAAATGAAGCGATTAACCAAATGAATCAGATTGAAACCTCGGTGACGCAGTCAGCCGTGGTTGTTGAGAATTTAGGCGAAAATTCACAGCAAATTGGAAAAATTGTTGAGGTTATTTCAAGCATTGCCGACCAGACCAATCTGCTGGCATTAAATGCAGCAATTGAAGCGGCTCGTGCTGGAGAAGCTGGACGTGGCTTTTCTGTTGTAGCTGAGGAGGTTCGGAAACTCGCGGAACAATCACAAACAGCAACAGAAGAAATCAAAAACTTAATCCTCAAAATTCAAGGTGATACAAAACAAGCTGTCTCAACTATGGGGATTGGAACGAGCAACGTGAAAACGGGTGCAGCAGCAATTCGTAATGTTGGTACACAGTTTGCCAATATTTTTTCAATGGTTAATGATATTCGTGATCGTATGACGGAAATTGCAGCTTCGGTGCAAGGGGTATCAATTGGCAGCCAGAAAATTGTTGAAGCCATTATGAATGTGGATAGTGTGAGTCGTGATACAGCAGGAGAGACACAATCTATTTCTGCGGCAACACAAGAGCAATCAGCTTCTATGGAAGAAATTGCATCAGCATCGCAGTCCTTGGCGCAAATGGCTGAAGCAATGCAAGAAACGATTCATAAATTTAAGATATAAGATATAACAAAAAAAAGCAGCATTTATGCTGCTTTTTTTGTTGTTATAATCCAGTCGATCTGGGTTTCGTGAAAGAAAAGTTACAGTTATACAATGGATTGTGGTAATATAATAAAGTGTAATTGAAATAGAGAAATGAGGGAGATCGTATAGATGGAACAAGAGATTAGACAAATGAAACGAGGTTTGAAAAATCGCCATATGCAAATGATCGCCTTGGGCGGAGCAATTGGTACAGGTCTTTTTTATGGATCGGCACCAACGATTGCCATGGCCGGACCGGCTATCACATTATCCTATCTTATCGGCGGGGTAATTATATTTTTTATTATGCGGATGCTTGGTGAAATGGCAGTTGAAGAACCCGTATCGGGTTCTTTTAGTTATTACGCAACGAAATACTGGGGCGCGTTTCCCGGATTTTTATCGGGTTGGAATTATTGGTTTAATTATGTGATAGTAAGTATGGCGGAACTTACCGCTGTTGGTATTTATATGAATTATTGGTTTCCTGATTTGCCGCAGTGGACTTCAGCACTAGCGTGTCTTATTTTCATTACAGTTGTCAATCTGATCAATGTTCGTATGTATGGTGAGTTTGAATTCTGGGCAGCCATTGTCAAAGTGGTGGCCATTGTTTGTATGATTATTTTTGGACTTTATATTATTTTTACACAAATGGGGTCTTTCCCTGATAACTTGAGCAACTTATGGCAATATGGCGGATATATGCCAAATGGTATTGGTGGTATTCTAATGTCATTGGTTATTGTCATGTTTTCTTTTGGTGGGATTGAGCTGATTGGTATTACTGCCGGTGAAGCAGCGGAACCAACAAAGACGATTCCTAAGGCAATCAATCAAGTAATTTGGCGTATTCTGATTTTTTATATTGGTACACTCGCAGTACTCATGACGCTGTACCCGTGGAATAAAATCGGTATGGAAGCCAGCCCGTTTGTCCAGATTTTTTCTAATATTGGCATTCCGGCAGCGGCTAACCTTTTGAATATTGTTGTCCTCACCGCAGCGGTATCGGTATACAATAGTGCGATTTATAGTAACTCACGGATGCTGTTTGGTTTGGCCTCACAAGGAAATGCACCGGAATCATTCAAATCTTTATCGAAACATGGTGTGCCAGTGCGGGGAATCTTTGTTTCCTCCGGGGTTACGCTGATTGTTGTGGTGATGAACTATTTCTTTCCCGGGAAAGTTTTTATGTATTTGATTTCCATTGCTGTTGCGGCCGTTGTAGTGAGTTGGTTTGTTATTGTTGTAACGCACATGAAATATCGCCGCTTGAGAGAAAAACAAAATACAGTTAAGCAGATTCATTTTAAATCATTAGGCTATCCTTTTATTAATTATCTTTGTCTGGCTTTTTTAGCAATGATCGTTGTCCTTATGACACAGGTTGAGGATATGCAGCTTGCAGTTGGTTTGCTTCCTGTATGGATATTATTATTGTGGGGCGGGTTTAAGCTTAAACATCGTAATAAATAAAAACAAAAATAAACGAGATAAACTCATTTGAGTTTATCTCGTTTATTTTTGTTTAGCTAAGATGAACACAGTGCTTAAAATACATAAGCCGCCAATATAATCCATAAAACCAAAAGGGGTATTCAGTAATATAATCGATAAAAAGACAGCGGAAAATGGTTCTAAAGAGGCCATGGTACTGGTTTCTGTGGGCAGAATATATTTGATGCTTTCTAAGTAAGCCCAAAAAGCAATGACAGTGCCAAAGATAATGACAAAAGCAAGTCCCAAACAAGCATCTAAATCAAACTGACCGACAAATTTCCAAGGTGGCGCGATTGGACTCATGGCGATACCGCCGATGAGCATTCCCCAACCGATTACCAAAGGTGAACGCCAGCGATTGAGCAGACCTTTGGGCTGAATTGTATAAAACGCAGCACTGAAAGCGGAAGTGATCCCCCAAAATAGAGCTAGTGGTGAGATCGCCAGTGAACTAAAATCTCCTTTTGTTACCAAAAGAAGCGTACCAAGCAGTGCTAAACAAATAGAAACAATTTCAAGAAATTGTGGACATCTTTTGTAGCGTATTGCGATATAGCCCACAATGATTACCGGCATGAGGTATTGTAGAATCGTTGCTGTAGCAGCATTGCCATGTTGAATTGCAGCATAATAGGTGTATTGGACACTAAGCATGCCAACGACACCAAATAAAAGCAGCTGATATCGATCCAGGCGATTTTGCCAGATAGTAAAAATATCACCAAAGTGCGTAACTGAATCGATGACCAGCAAGATAAGCCCAGAGCAAAGCAGTCGCACAACAACCAGCCATTCTGCACTGAACTGCTTATCATGGAGCAAATATTGACCGGCGACACCAGAAGCTCCCCAAAAAATAGCACCTAGTGCTACTAAACAATATCCTTTTGTACGATCGGTCATAAAAAAGAGCCCTTTCATTGTAAAAAATAAAATAGTTCGTTTATTTGTTAACTGGAAACAAAGCCTAAAAGCATTTTATTCGGTAACCATCACAGTGAAACTGCAAATGAATTTGTTGTTTGGCGGAAGCGACAAGATGCCTTCTTTAGCTTTTAAATCACCAGTGAAGTCATCATAATCAGCATGCCCATGCCAAGGTTCTAAGCAAAGAAATGGTGCACCGCTTTTGGGAGCCCAAATGCCGAAAAACGGAAATTCATGAAAGTCCATCATTAAAGATTTTTTAGAGTGTTTGGATTTTAATGAAACAGTGGATGATTTCAAGGTATCAAAAATCAAAGCATCCTTTTCAAATAAATCCTTGTGCAGCAGGAGCTTTTTTGTATTTATTAAATATGGTGTATGCTGATGTGTCAAAAATCCTTTATCACTTAAAGGAATAATGGAGGCGGTTTCTTTTTCACTAAATTCTAGAAAACAATCATCCAGAGCATCTGCCGGATCAATTGGGCACATAAAAGCGGGATGTGCTCCTACAGAAAAGAGTAGTTGATCAGAAGCTGGATTTTGGACACTCAAGGTGGTTTTTACGCCATAATCCTGTAGTGTATAGGTGATTTGAAAGATGAATTCAAAAGGATATACTGTGAGCGATTTTTGTGATGATTTTAATTCAAAGGTCAGCGTTTGCGGTCTTTGTTCAATTAACGTGAATTCAGATGTTCTTGCTAGTCCATGTTGGGGTAGTTCATACGTTTTGTTATTGAAATCGTATTTGTTATTGATACAGCGTCCCACGATCGGGAAAAGCAGTGGAGCACGATATTTCCAATAGTTTGGATTGCCCTGCCAAAGATATTCGGTATTCGTCTTTTTGCTGTATAAAGAATGAAGCTCACCACCATGATCAGAGGCAGTTAATTGGAAGGTATCATTTTCTAAAGTATAAAGCATCAACAATCATCTCCATTAAAATTTAGTGAAATCAATTTGAGTGAGTGCAGGGACAACAATGTCGGCAGCACTTAAATCCTGATCACCGCTGTTTAGGTTCTTAAAGCCGATACAAGTCATTCCGGCTGCTTTTGCTGATAATGTGCCATTTTTAGAATCTTCGATAACGACACAGTCTTGCGGCTGTACTTGCAGTGCCTTTGCAGCGGCTAGATAAATTTCGGGATCAGGCTTACCATGCTGGACCTCTTCGCCGCTTAGTAAAAATTCGAAAGAGGCAGTGATATTTAGTCGTTCTACTACGGTTTTTACAAGTTTTTTTGGTGAAGAGGATGCGACTGCCGCTGGAACTTTGTGCTGTTTTAAATAAGATAATATTTCACGGATTCCGGCAATTGGTGTTTGTGGATCTTCAAGTGTGTGTTTTAACATTCCGGCTTCTTGTCTGGCTAAAATGGCTTCAATCGGGTCTGGAATATTATTTTCAATTTTTAATGTTGAAAAAATCGAATGCATAGTCATGCCAGCAAATCGTTCCATATCATTTTCATTAATGGTTACTCCATAATAAGCCATTGTTTCAATACTGACTGCTGTGTGCATTGGTTCGCTGTCAACGAGGACGCCATCCATATCAAAAATAACTGCTTTCATATCAATACCTCATTTTTTATAAAATCAAATTTAATCATAGCGTAGATATGTGTCTTTTGCAATATCGACAAATGTGATGATGAAACTTCAAGATCGAGAAAACTTCAGTAATTTGTCAAGATTTGCAACCAATATGGCTGCTAAAATCATGATACCACCAAGCAGCTGGATCGGTAAGATTCGTTCGTCAAGAACGAGATATCCGGTAATGATACCTGTTATAGGGACTAGATTGAGGTAGATTGTAGTTAAGGTTACATCTAAAATTTTGAGTACATAGATATAAAGAAAATAACAGGCAGCTGAACAAATCACAGCAAGGTAAATAATCTGCAGCAAAGCGGAAAATGAAAACAGGTGCCATTGATGATATTCTGTTGCGGCAAAAGGAATTAAAAATAAAGTGCCAAAAATTGTCTGATAGGTGACAATTGCCAAATCAGAATTATTAGACTGTTGTTTTTTGCTGAAAATTGTATAAAAAGACCAAGAAATCATTGAGCCGATAACAAATACATTTCCCAGGAAATTGTCTGAAGTAGTATCGAGAGCACCGTTGGCTGTGATCGTTAAATAAGATCCACCGATGCCTAATAAGACACCTAACAGTTCACACAGAGAAAGCCTTGCTTTAAAAAATAGCATATTCAGTGTAATGGAAAGTATTGGGGTAACTGAGGTTATGAGTGATGCGTTAGAAGCTGTCGTAAGTTTAATGCCAATATTTTCGAAGCAAAAATAAATGGTTATGCCAAGCAGACCAGTTATGGCGAAAAGACTCTTTCCTTTTTGATCAAGACGAGTTGTGGGTTCATATTTTCGAAAAATAGGCCATAAAATACAGGATGTAATTGCCAAACGAATGAAGGCAATTGTAAAAGGAGGAACTTCAGCAATGGCAATTTTTGTACTAATAAAGGATGTACCCCAGGCTATCATTGTAAAAAAAAGCAGGATATTCGCAATGAGTGTAGGAGAGTACTTGGCTTGCATGTTTTGTAAAATTTTTGTCATGGGAAATCTCCTTATTTTAAAAAGAAAAGGCATAAAGTTCTTTATTTATAATATTATATTATGCAGGCTAAATAAGAATACCCCGTACAACGGGCGCTGTACGGGGTATTGTTTATTTACTTTCTTTTACAGACTTTTCTTTTGCTTTCGCTTTGTCTTTAATTTTTTTCTCTTGCTGATGTTTGGCATAATCAATCCCCATGCTCTTGAGTTTGTGCTTTATTGTCATGATAGGGTGCTTAAAAAACATTTTTCTCTGGGTTTTGTTCATGATTTCTCGGAATTCTTTGGTTTGTTTGTCACCAAAGCAAGGACGTTCGCAGCGTTCACAAATTGGTTTAGTGATTCCGTACGGACAACGATTAATTTTGAGCATAGCCGTTGCGAGCAGTGCTGTACATTTTGGACATAACGTTTTATCACCATTGATTTTGTGATGACTATGGCAGTAAACACCAAATGTTTTTTTGATGTTTTCCTTTTCTTTAGGAACCGTGTTTTTTATTTCTATTGGTTTTTTCTTTGGTAAAAATCTTGATAAAATACCCATAATAAAATCACCCTTAATTATTAAATTTATAACAGTCCAACCTAAATTGTAAATTGAAATGCGGATAAAAGCAAGTTTTTCGCATAAATTAATCTAAATAACGTTTTTGCTCGATCATAAGTAGCAGTTTGCGGCTTAAAAATGTTATAATTGAAAGCGCCATGCAGTATTTGAGGCTTGGATTTGTCAGGTAATATTCTTTTAAAGACATATTGACAGGATATGTTTTCTATGTTAACATTCTAAACATAGTTGAAAACGAGGACTTATTTTAGCAAAATAATGAGGTGTTTAGCAATGTTGAAAATATCAAATAAAGGATTTTTTGCCATTTTTACACTGTTGAGTATGATTCTATTCAGTGGCTGTGGCAGTGATACAGCCAAAAACAGTGAACCGGAAAAATCATCGATCACGGTAGGCGTTACCCCTGGTCCACATGCCGAAATTATGGAAGAAGTGAAGAAAGTAGCGGCAAAAGAAGGATTAGACATAAAAATTGTTGAATTTAGCGATTATATCCAGCCCAATGTAGCGTTGAGCAATGGTGAAATTGATGCTAATAGTTATCAACATCAGCCGTTTCTTGATGCCCAGATTGCTGATCGTGGTTATAAGATCGAATCCATTGCAAAAACGGTTATTTTTCCTATGGCAGTGTATTCAAAAAAATTTAAATCGTTGGCGGATATCCAAGATGGTGCTATTGTATCTATTCCCAATGATCCGACAAATGGCGGGCGGGCTCTATTGATTTTAGAAAAAGCGGGTCTGTTGAAATTGAAGGCGAATGCCGGTCTTAGTGCAACCGTTGCTGATATTATAGAAAACCCTCAGCATTTACAGATTAAAGAATTGGAGGCGGCACAGGTACCGCTTTCATTAACAGATGTTGATTTTGCTGTAATTAATACGAATTATGCTACGCAGGCAGGACTTGTTCCCAATAAGGATGCTTTATTTATTGAAGATGGAAAATCACCTTATGCGAATGTTCTTGTAGTGCGCAGTGAAGACAAGGATAAAGCTGTCTTTAAAAAATTAATTAAAGCATATCAATCCGATGAAGTAAAACAGTTCATTACGGACCATTTTCAAGGTTCGGGAATTGCTGCATGGTAAAAATATGAAGGAGAGGCAAAGCCAGTGATTAAACTTTCACATATCGAAAAAACGTACCAAGGATCATCCGGTCCGGTAATGGCACTAAAAGGAATTGACCTTGAAATTAAACGTGGTGAGATCTACGGCATTATTGGACTCAGTGGTGCTGGTAAAAGTACGTTGATTCGTTGTATCAATATGCTTGAAAAGCCTACGGCAGGTCAAGTTATTGTTGATGGTCAAGATCTGACGGTCATGAATGACAGTCAGCTTCGTGCAGCGAGAAAAAATATTGGAATGATTTTTCAGCATTTTAACTTACTGTCATCAGCAACGGTCTATGAAAATATTGCTTTTCCGCTTAAACTTAGCGGCTCTAGTAAGGATGCAATTGAAAAGAAGGTTCAACCACTATTGCAGCTGGTGGGTCTTACTGACAAACAACATCAATATCCGGCGCAGCTTTCTGGTGGACAAAAACAACGTGTGGGTATTGCCAGAGCCTTGGCTAGCGATCCCAACGTATTGCTTTGCGATGAAGCAACATCAGCACTTGATCCGCAGACAACGAAAGCAATTCTGGAACTGATTAAGGATATTAACCACAAATTACAACTTACGGTTGTGGTCATCACCCATGAAATGCAGGTTATTAAAGAAATCTGTGATAAGGTAGCGGTTATTGAACATGGTGTGATTGCGGAAAAGGGTACGGTACTTGAAGTGTTTACGAATCCGCAGCAGCCGATTACTAAGGAATTTATCAGTGTGCTTATCAGTAATGAACTTCCTAGTGCTTTTCGGGGGGCTGAAATTTATCCGACGGCAGTGCAGGGAAGTCATCTTTTGATAAGACTTACTTTTATTGGTGATTCAGCGGATGACCCTGTGATTGCTGGTCTCATTCGCGGCTTTAATATAGAAGTCAGTATTTTGTTTGGCAATCTCGACCATATCAAATTGACACCTTATGGTCGCATGATTATTGGTATCAGCGGCGAACAGCCGGAAATTGATAAAGCTTTAGAGTATTTGAAATCAAGGGATTTAAGAATTGAGGTGATCGGTTATGTCACAAGACATGGTCACATTACTGATTAAGTCGTTGGGTGAAACAATCTATATGGTTACGGTTTCTATGGTCATTGCCAGTGTAATTGGTATTCCGCTGGGGGTGCTGCTTGTGACAACGGCAAAAGACCAAATATTGGAATGTATAGGGTTTAATCGTGTATTAGCATCTGTTGTAAATGCAGTTCGTTCGGTGCCATTTATTATTTTAATGGTGGCAATTATTCCCCTTACACGTCTTATCGTAGGCACTTCAATTGGGACGATGGCAGCGATGGTTCCACTTACGATAGCAGCTATTCCATTTATTGGACGTCAAGTTGAAACGTCATTAAAAGAAGTGGATGCTGGGGTTGTAGAGGCTGCACTGGCAATGGGAGCAACACCAATGCAGATTATCTGGAATGTTTTACTGCCAGAAGCGATCTCGGGGATTATTGCGCAGATGACAACGGTCGTCATTGGTCTAGTTGGTTCTTCTGCTATGGCGGGAGCGATTGGCGGCGGTGGACTGGGTGATCTTGCAATTCGATATGGCTATCAACGTTTTCGTGCTGATGTGATGCTGGCAACAGTCATCGTTTTGATTATTCTCGTACAGGTGGTTCAATTTGCAGGAAATTATGTTGCGAAGCGCCTGAATAAAAAATAATGTTACTTTACGTTCATATTTGTCGTTGTCCTTGAAGTTATTCAGGTTATTTATAGAAGCAACGAATCGTTAGACTTGTATTTTATTTCAGAAGGCATACGTGTCTCAAAACTTTTTAGGAGGGTAATCCATGAAAAAAATCGCATTAATTTTAACATCTTTACTCATTGCTATATTTGCTCTAACTGGTTGTGGAAGTGATGCTAAACCAGGAGCAGATCAGGCTAAGACAGTCTTGAAAGTCGGTGCAACGGCAGTGCCGCATGCTGAAATTTTACAATTTGTAAAACCTATTTTAGAAAAAGAGGGTATTGATTTACAAATCGTTGAATTCAGCGATTATGTTCAACCGAATATTGCTTTAAGTGATAAAGAACTGGATGCAAATTATTTTCAGCATATTCCTTATATGGAAAATTTTGCAGCAGAACATAATTTGAAATTAACCAATGCTGGTGGAATCCATATTGAACCTATGGGCGTTTATTCCAAAAAAGTTAAAAAATTGGATGAACTAAAAGATGGTGCAGCGATTGCAATTCCAAATGATCCGACAAATGGTGGACGTTCTTTGCTTTTATTGGAAAAAGCTGGTTTGCTTAAATTAAAAGACGGTATTGGTGTAAAAGCGACTGTACAGGATATTATAAGCAATCCGAAAAATCTCCAATTTAAAGAAGTTGAGGCAGCTCAAGTGCCACGTGCTCTTGATGATGTTGATGCAGCAGTAATCAATACAAATTATGCAATGGAAGCAAGTCTTGTTCCTTCGAAAGATGCATTGATTATGGAAGACAGCACATCACCATATGTAAATATTATTACGGTACGTACTGGGGATGAAAATCGTCCAGAAATTCAAAAACTCGTTAAAGCTTTACAATCTCCGGAAGTAAAGAAATTTATTGAAGAAAAATATAAAGGTGCTGTAGTACCTGCATTTTAAAGTATTTTTGCCTATCGGGAGCCCTGCCAATTGCGGCAGGGCTGTTTTTTTTGAGTAATAATAAAAAAAATAAAAATTTTTTATTATTATTGCAGGAATTTGACCATAAAAAAACAAATATAATGTATCGTTGCATAAAAAGAAGGTGTAGCAACGTATTTTCCACACAGGACGGGAGAGTGTTATGAAAACTTTTAAATTGACAAAAGAAGAAACACAGGATTTAGCAGAGAGATTTCAAACGCCGCTATTGGCGATCTCTTTGGAACAAGTAGAGTATAATTACCAATTTTTACGAACGCACATGCCAAGGCTTAGGGTATTTTATGCAATGAAATCAAATCCGGCTGAGTCGATTGTCGGCAAAATGGCGGAAATGGGATCGAGCTTTGATGTTGCCTCAGATGGTGAGATGCGCCAACTGACAGCAATGGGCGTCGCGGCGGATCGCATGATTTATGCAAATCCTTTTAAAACACCACAGGGAATGAAGCTGGCGGCAAAAATTGGTGTGAATAAATTTACGTTTGACAGTGAGAGTGAAATATACAAAATGGCGAAGTATGTACCGGGAGGTACGGTTTTACTTCGTTTAAGAGTAGATAATCCGAAAGCGCTTATTGATTTGAATAAAAAATTCGGGGCAGCACAAGAGGATGCACTTCATCTTTTGCGTATTGCCAGACAGCAAGGGCTGGATGTTGCTGGATTATGTTTTCATGTTGGCAGTCAATCGCTTTCCATGGATGCACATAAAGAAGCATTTCGAATTTGTCGAGAAGTTTTTGATCAGGCGAAGACAGAGGGCTTTGCCCTTCATATTCTTGATATTGGGGGCGGTCTGCCCGTACCGGCACCGGACATGGAGTTTGATTTGCTGGAAATGGCACAGGAAATCAATGAACAGATTGCAACATTGTTTCCTGATACAGAGGTTTGGGCAGAGCCGGGACGTTATATTTGTGGAACTGCTATGAATCTAATAACGAGTGTCATGGGCATACAGGATCGTAATCACCAGCCGTGGTATTTTCTTGATGAAGGTCTTTATGGTACTTTTTCTGGGGTTATATTTGATCATTGGGAATATGAATTGGAGACATTCAAGCAAGGGGAGTTGACACCTGCGACTTTTGCTGGTCCAAGCTGTGATTCAATCGATATTTTATATCGAGATCGTATGAGTGTACCACTGTCGATTGGTGATCTTATTTTGGTGCCAAACTGTGGTGCATATACTTCGGCTTCAGCGACGGAATTCAATGGGTTTGCTTTAGCGAAGGTCGTTGTTTGGGAAGAAGTAAAGCACATCGAGAAACCTGTCGAAGCTGTTGGTTAGACTTTAGGAAAAAGGTGATTTTATTAAGAATTTAGGCAGTATATCAAATGTGGTTGTTGTTTTAGTTGTTTTGGCGGCAATTTATGTAAAAATGAACGATGCTGGTGCGGATGCAATTTTTCGTGGCTCGGATATTTATATTGTAGTGGGGGCTGTGTTGGCACTTGCCGTGCTTAAGATTTTTTATAGCCATAGAAATAAAAAATAGGCTAAAGACGGAAAAACGAAAATAATAGCGAAACTTAACAAATATGTAGTGGATAACTTTATAATAATGTAAAGTTATCCACTTTTTTATCCACAAATAAGCTTGGATTGTGGATAACTATGCGGAAATCAAAAAAAAATACAAGAAAACAGAGGAGTAAACTGTGGATAAGTCGTTATCCACAGTTTGCTCCTCTGTTGATAAGTTTAACAAATACATTTTATATTTGCATTGTTCATAAATCAAGGCTAAAATTACAAATACATAAGTACAGTAAATTAGAAGAATTTGTTGTAAAATAAGACATATAAAATAAAATTTTAGATATGGTGGATATATATATGAGTGAAAAAATCGAAGAATTTAGCGAAAAAACACTGAATTATATTTTACGTGAAACTGTAGATGCGATGGAAAACAGTAAAACACAAATTTTTGACATTTATGAAGGGGCTCGTAGTGAAGTCGAACATATTCAAAAAGATATCAAAGAAGTGAAGGAAAAAGTATATGAAGTGATTGAAAAAGTAGATCGGCTAGAAGTTGAAGAACAAGCGGGCAAACAAAAATTGGTCCGCGTGAGCCGGAATTTTAAATCTTATACGGAGTCTGATATTCAAAATTGTTACGAAGCAGTCAAGGATGTCCAAATTCGGATGGCTATTGCTCGCGAACAAGAAGAGCATTTGCGACATCGTCGCGATACATTAGAAATCCGATTGAGGAAACTTGCAGCAACTGTAGAAAAGTCAAAACATCTAGTTGTTAAAATTGGAGTCGTTTTAGGTTATTTGAGTTCACAGATCAATGCGGTAGTGACGCAGATCGAAATGCTGAATCAGGATAAAATGTTGGGAGTGCAAGTAATCAAAGCCCAGGAAAATGAACGATTACGTGTTTCACGTGAGATTCACGATGGACCGGCTCAAACGATTGCAAATTTGATTTATCAATCCAGCATTTGTGAACGAATGATTGATATTGATTCTGATGAAGCAAAAGCTGGACTGCAGGAGATTCGTCGTCAAATTCGTCATTGTTTAGGTGAAGTTCGGCGTATCATTTTTGATTTACGACCTATGTCGCTTGATGATTTGGGGCTTGTAGCGACAATTGACCAGTTTTTAGGAAAATTAAAAACGCGGGGTAATTTGTCGGTGGCTTTTAATGTTGAAGGTGTAGAAGTTAAAATCAATCAATATGTTGAAGTAAGTATTTTCCGAATTATTCAAGAAGCGTTAAATAATATTTATCGTCATGCGGATTCTCCGTCAGCTGAGCTTCGTTTAATTTACGGAACCGAGTATATGTCAGTTGTCATTAAAGACATTGGCAAAGGATTTTTAGTTGATCAACCTCATGACAACGAGGAACAAAACGGTTGTTTTGGTCTTATGGGAATGAAAGAGCGAGCTGCTATAATTCATGGGCAGCTTTTAATAGATTCAAAGCCGGGATGTGGTACGGAAATTCGTTTGCTAGTACCGTTCGACGCAGTTTGTGAATCGGAAAATAAATAGAAAATGAGGAATCGGTGTGGATAGGGAAAGACAGAAAAATATGCCGCTTTTGCAGGCTATGCGGATGTATGCAGATTCTGGTGTAGTCGGATTTCATACACCGGGACACAAACAGGGAAAAGGCATCCATAGCTCATTGCGTGATCTGGTGACTCCACTTGGTTGGAAAATGGAAGTATCTCTTATGGCTGAATTGGATGACCTACACGAACCAACGATGTGTATCAAAGAAGCACAGGACCTTGCAGCCGATTTGTATGGTGCGGATGCTAGTTATTTTATCATCAATGGGACAACGGGAGCTATTCATGCCATGGTGTTGGCTGCTCTGCGGCCCGGTGAAAAAATCATTGTGCCGCGTAACGCACACCGGTCGATTATTGGTGGAATTATGTTAAGTGGTGCGATACCGATTTTTATTCAACCTGAAATCGATGCGGAGCTGGGAATTGCCATGGGAATAGCAACAGAGACCATTGCTGCGGCGATTGAAGTGCATACTGATGCGAAAGCGGTGCTTATCATTAATCCTACCTATTATGGTGTGGCATCGGATCTGCAAGCCATAGCCACTTTGGTCCATAACAATAACATGCTACTGCTTGTAGATGAAGCGCATGGACCTCATTTGAAATTTAATACATCGTTGCCCCTGCAGGCACTTGATGCTGGGGCTGACATTGTGGCACAAAGTACGCATAAAATTATTGGATCAATGACGCAATCTTCCATGCTTCATGTTCAATATGGACGGATTCATCCAGAACGAGTACGGACGATGGTGAGTCTAGTCCAGTCGACGAGCCCAAACTATCTGCTCCTGGGATCTTTAGATGCTGCACGTATGCAGATGGCAGAAAACGGACCAACACTTATTGGTCATGCGGTAGACTTAGCAAATTGGATTCGGCGTGAGATCACACAAATTAAAGGTCTTTACTGTTTTGGAACAGAACGCATGCAGCATGCTGGTGCTTATGCACTAGATGTGACGAAAATTACGGTTACGGTTCGTGATCTTGGGATAAGTGGTGCCTGTGCCGAACATATTTTACGATATACATATAAGATTCAATGTGAATTATCTGATATGTATAATGTTTTATTTATTATTTCGCTTGGTGACAGTAAAGTCGAAGCAAGACTTTTAGTGAATGCATTGCAACAGTTGGCAGCAAGTCAGCAACACGATAGACAGCGCTTTACACAACCAATGGTATTGCCAGCAATCCCCAGACAAAGGCTTGCGCCTCGCGAGGCCTTATTTTCTGACACTTTTGTTCAACTTTTTGATAAGAGTGAGGGGTGTGTGGCAGCTGAAGTCATTACTTTTTATCCGCCGGGAATTCCGGTTATTTGTCCTGGTGAAGAGATTACAAAAGAAATTATCGAGTATGTAAGGGCGATGCAGAAAATCGGGTTGAAAATAGTTGGACCGCAGGATGCAACGCTCAAAATGATAAAAATAATCAAATGAAAAATTTAGGGAATAATGTGGTGAAGGTATTATGCAAGGGAAATTAATTATTATTGAAGCTGGGGACGGCTGTGGTAAGGCGACCCAGACAAAAGCTTTATTTGAACATTTGCAAAAAGACGGTCAGCGGGTTCATAAAATTGAGTATCCAGATTACGCTAGTGAATCATCCGCGTTGGTTAAGATGTATTTAAATGGTGATTTTGGTAAAAAAGTTGAAGATGTCGACGCTTATGCGGCATCAACTTTCTATGCAGTGGACCGCTATGCATCCTTTCGGATGAAATGGAAAAAATGGTATGATGCTGGTGATGTTATTATTGCAGATCGTTACACGACATCCAATATGGTTCATCAAGCTGTCAAATTTTCTAATTTGCAGGAACGGGAAGCTTTTTTGACATGGCTTTGGGATTTGGAATTTGTTAAGATGGGACTGCCCATTCCATCTATGGTACTTTTTTTAGAGATGGCACCGGAATTTAGTGAAAGGTTGATTACAAGCCGTTCGGATAAACTGCATCAGATTAGAGACATTCATGAGCAAGATCAATCCTATCTGCAGCGGTGCCATGTCGCTTATTGTCAATTGGCAGAAAAATATGGTTGGTTTACGGTTTCTTGTGTTAAGAATAAACAATTAAAAAGCATTGAAGAAATTCATGGCGAAATTTATGCATTAGTATCAACAGTCTTACTAAAATAACAATGCGGTCAAGCTGAGGAAAAATCCTGTAATTCAGCGCCTCTTTTATTGCTTATTTTGCCGAAAACAATTATAATTTAACTAGAGTGGGTTTTTCTGATGTTTAGTAAAATGGTAAATTCAGAAGAAGTGGCCACATCCCTATAGTCATTATCATGATAAAGGATGTGTATTATGAAAATAGATGGTTTAGGAGCACAACGGACAATCCCGATGGGGGACCGTGATACAGGCACAAAGGTAGCAAAAAAAAATAGTGATTTTTCATCGGAACTTACACGTAATCAGGATGGGCTTTCATTAGAGAAAATGAATGAGCTGCTGGCGAAAATTGATGAACAGGGTGCAAAGCTGACTCAAACACCAACATATGATGAACTCAAATCCTATCGTGATTTAGTTAAAACGTTCGTGGGTGAAGCTGTTTCACGTATGTATAGTATGCAGACACAAACAGGCTGGGATCGACAGGGTCGGCAAAAGGTTTACACAACGGTACGCAAGGTTGATGGAAAATTGGAAGAAATGGCAGAAGAAATACGTTTAGGGCAATCCACCCAGCTTAGTATCGCTGCGAAACAAGATGTGATTCGCGGCATGCTTGTGGATTTATATATGTAATGGAAATTATGTGGGAGAAAATCATTGGACATATAGAAATTATTCAGCGTTTAAAAAGTTTGATTCAAGAAAATCGCATGCCGCATGCGCTGTTATTTGTGGGGGAAAAAGGAATCGGCAAATTTTTAACCGCACAGATAACGGCTGCGGCACTTTTTTGTAATGGGAAAGAAAAACCTTGTGGTTTATGTCCTTCGTGTCAGGCTCTTTTGACGGATACACATCCTGATTTTTATACAGTGGAACCGGATGGGAAAATGATTAAGATTGAACAAATTCGCCGTTTGCAGACGGACGTTGCTTTAGCGCCATATCTATCTGATAAACGTGTTGTGATTATTGATCAAGCAGAAACGATGAATGTTCAGGCAGCGAATAGTCTACTCAAAATACTAGAAGAGCCAACTGGAAATCTTGTTTTTATTTTGATTGCCAATAATCGGCAATCACTTTTAGATACGATTATTTCTCGGTGTATGCTGGTAGCGTTTCATGCATTGGAACCGTCTTGTTTAGCGCGGGCTTTAGAACAAAGAGGTGTTGCGGCAGATGATGCAGCAGCCCTGGCGGCATTGGCTGAAGGTAGTTTGGGAAAAGCAATTGATTTACAGGATAATGGCGGATTGGAACTGCGGCAGCAAGCTTTAGATCTTTTGGTGCAGATTCAGCAGATGGATATGGATGCTGTCTGGATCTGCGGGCAAAAATTGGGGGAGCTTGATCGTGAAATCTTGCAGGAATTTGTATTGTACTTAAATATGCTGCTGCGCGATTTTCTTGTTTTACAGACAGATGAGCAAAGCAATAGATTATACAACCAAGACGTAGCTTCGGTGCTTTTGGAACAGAAATTATATTGGTCAGAAAATAAATTATTACGTGCGATGAAAGAAATTACTGTTGTGCAAAAAATGCTGAGCTCAAATGCGAATGCACGGCTCGTTATGGAACAGTTTTTGATTAAGTTACGCGATTTATGATAGAGGAGGCTGCGTTGTGCAGATAGTAGTGGGAGTACGCTTCAAAGAGGCGGGTAAAATATATTATTTTGATCCAGGACAACTTGTGCTTTTACAAGACGATGATGTTATTGTTGAAACAGCACGTGGCATAGAATATGGAATTGTAGTCATTGGTCCTCGTGAAGTAAAGGATGAAGATATTGTTTTACCTTTAAAAACGGTGCAGCGTAAAGCTACACCGAGTGATCGTGCGAAAGTTAAAGAAAATGAAGTCAAAGAAAAAGAAGCTTTTACGATTTGTGAAAAGAAGATTGTAACGCATGCTTTACCGATGAAACTAATTGATGTTGAGTATACGTTTGATGTGAATAAAATTATTTTTTATTTTACTGCGGATGGACGTATTGATTTTAGAGAATTAGTAAAAGATTTAGCAGCTGTTTTTCGCACGCGTATTGAACTTCGGCAGATTGGTGTACGTGATGAAGCTAAGCTTATGGGCGGGATTGGCTGTTGCGGCAGGTCGCTATGCTGCTCAACTTTTCTTGGTGATTTTGAACCAGTTTCAATCCGTATGGCAAAAGAGCAGAATCTATCACTGAATCCAACTAAAATTTCGGGAATTTGCGGCAGACTGATGTGCTGTTTGAAATATGAAAATGACTGTTATTGCAATAAATGTCCAAGTAAGAAAATTACGCCACCAAAACCAGGGACGCGTGTTATTACTGTTGAGGGTGAAGGCAAGGTAATTTCCATTCATAATCAGCGTAAAACGGCAACCATTTTACTCGATGACAGTAAAACAGTAGTAGCTTCCTGGGAGGATGTAATTTCAAAAGATGAAGCTTGATCTCAAAGATGGTGAAAGACTTGATGATTTAGTAATCGAAGGATTGAAAATCATTCAAAATGAACGACAGTTTTGTTTTTCTTTAGATGCAGTATTATTGGCTCATTTTGCAAAAGTAAAAAAAAGAGCCCATGTTCTTGATCTTGGAACGGGAACAGGGGTTATAGCATTACTGCTTTCGACACGGCAGGCGGAAAAAATTGATGCACTGGAGCTAAATCCGGTAATGGCAGATTTGGCAGCGCGTAATGTAGAACTCAATGCTTTGCAAGAAAAAATTATAGTTCATGAAGGCGATTTATGTAATGTTCGGGATATTTTCCCTGCTGAGTTTGTCGATCTGGTTGTTTCGAATCCTCCGTATCGCCCTTTGGCGCAGGGGAATTTGAACCTTTTAAGTGATGTAGCAAAAGCGCGGCATGAAGTGACAGCAACTCTACAGGATGTTGTCAAAGCGGCGCGGTATTGTTTGAAATTTCGTGGTCGTTTTGCAATGGTGCATTTGCCAGAACGAATCGGTGAAATTATTATAGCGATGCATGAGGCTGGCATTGAGCCGAAACGCTTGCGTTTTGTCCATCCTCGGTTGGGTAAAGCACCCAATATGGTTCTGATTGAAGGTATCGCTGGAGCAAAACCAGGCGGTATGCTTGTGGAGCCGCCATTGATCGTTTATGAAGGTGATGGTAGTTACTCAAGAGAAATTTTAGCGTATTATCAGGAAAAATAAACTGGGGTGGTTGCCTGTTTTCTTTATATAAAGAAATTGGGCACATCCTGTTTTTTTATTAGGAGGAACTATGGAAGCGAGCAATAAACCGGGGATACTATATTTATGTGCAACACCAATCGGCAATCTAGAAGATATGACATATCGGGCCGTTCGCCTGTTGGGTGAAGTGAACCGTATTGCAGCGGAAGATACGCGCCACACACGCAAACTTTTAACGCATTATGATATTCATACAGCGTTGACAAGTTATCATGAGCATAATAAATTTACCAAAGGACCGGAATTAATCGAATATTTACTGACAGGTGAAGATCTCGTATTGGTAAGTGATGCCGGACTCCCAGGAATTGCTGATCCGGGGAGTCATTTGGCACAGCTGGCTATAGAGGAAGGGATTCAAGTTACACCGCTTCCCGGGGCGAATGCAGCACTTTCGGGGTTGATTTGTTCAGGCTTGGATACGACAATTTTTACGTTTGTCGGTTTTTTACCAAAAACAACGAAAAAAAAGCGTGAAATTTTAGCGAATCTGCCTAAACGACCTGAGACGCTGCTGTTTTATGAATCACCGCATCATTTAAAAGCTACATTGAAAGAACTTGCTGATGTATTGGGCGAGGACCGACCAGCGGCCGTGGGCCGTGAGCTCACAAAGAAATTCGAAGAATTTATTCGTGGTTCTTTAGGATCGCTCGTAGCATATTTTCAGGACAATCAGCCGCGAGGGGAATTTGTGATTATTGTAGATGGCTATAATAGTGAAGCTGATACAGATAAAATTGTTGAAACCATCGAACCAGCAGCGTTGGTTGCTCAGTTTATGGCGGATGGACTGGATAAAAAAATTGCGATGAAGCAGGCGGCGCAGCAACTGGGAATTAGCAAACGTGATGTATATCAGGCTGTTTTAGTAGCAGAAAAAAGAAACCCAAAAGGATGATTTCCATCCTTTTGGGTTTCTTTTTCTGTAGTAGTACAAAGAGCAGAGTAAAGGGAACTTTATTTCTCCGTTTGTAATGCATCCACGCATTCACCGCAGACATTTTTACCTTTAAACTTTGTTACATTGTCGGCATTACCGCAAAAAATGCAGGCACATGACGGTTCATATTTACGAAGAATAATACGATCTTGATCAACATAGATTTCCAAGGCGTCTTTTTCTTCAATTGCAAGAGTTCGACGCAATTCAATCGGGATAACGACCCTACCTAGTTCATCTACTTTACGAACGATACCAGTTGATTTCATAGTTGCGACTCTCCTTTTTAATAAATAAATTTGACTACCTAGTATTCAAAATGTTAGGTTAAGTAAATAATACCATATATTACAAACACTTTCAACAGAATAGTTTACAGAATTTATAGACTTTAGTGAAAATAAAGCTTGTTAAGGTGGATTTTTTTAGCAGTTTTTTTATTTCAGGCAGAATAAACATGTTTTGAAATTTTTTTTACAAATTTTTTGTTCAGCGGGGCAATTTGATTTATAATAGAAGAACGACGTTAAAAATGTTTGCGTAATTTATTGGAGGAGGACTTATTTTCGTGAAAAAAAAATCATTTTATATAACCACACCTATTTATTATCCTAGTGCTAAATTACATATTGGTCATGCATATTGTACGACAATTGCGGATTCGATTGCTCGCTACAAAAGACTGGCTGGATACGACGTCATGTTTTTGACTGGTTCCGATGAACATGGACAGAAAATTCAGCGTAAAGCCGAAGAAGAAGGTATTACGCCGATTCAATATGTCGATAAAATTGTCGCAGGATTTCAGGACCTATGGAAGCGTCTCAATATTTCGAATGATGATTTTATTCGAACGACAGAGGAACGACATCATAAAGTTGTTCAGAAAATTTTTAAGAAAATTTATGAAAAGGGTGATATCTATAAGGGAGCTTACAAAGGTCTTTACTGTACACCTTGTGAAACTTTCTGGCTAGAGCGTCAGCTGGTCGATGGAAAATGTCCAGATTGCGGGCGAGCCGTAGAAGAAGTTTCCGAAGAAGCATATTTTTTTAAGATTTCAAAATATGAAGATCGCCTGCTTCAATATATAGATGATAATCCAGAATTTATCCAACCAGTATCACGACGCAATGAAATGATTAATTTTATCAAACAAGGGATGGAAGATCTTTGTATTTCGCGTACATCGTTTAATTGGGGTATTCCCGTACCGATGGATGAAAAGCATGTCATTTATGTATGGTTCGATGCTTTATCAAATTATTTGACAGCAGCGGGCTATTTATCGGATGAAGAAAAATTTAAGAAATTTTGGCCAGCAGATCTTCATTTAGTAGGAAAAGAAATCGTACGTTTCCATACCATTATTTGGCCGATTATTCTTATGGCACTTGATTTACCATTGCCTAAAAAAGTCTATGGACATGGCTGGCTTATTGTTGAAGGTGATAAAATGTCAAAGTCAAAAGGGAATGTGGTAGATCCAGTGGGCTTAATCGAAGAATTCGGACCGGATGCGATTCGTTATTTTCTTCTGCGTGAAATAAACCTGGGGATGGATGGTAATTTTTCACGGGAGGCACTTATTCAGCGAATCAATTCAGATCTTGCCAATGATTTAGGAAATCTTTTGCATCGTACGTTGAGCATGATTGGTAAATTTAATAATGGAATCATTGAACAACCAAGTAAGTCCGATGCCATTGATCAGTCTCTGATTGATATGGCGATGCTCACAGTTAAAGAATATGAAATAAGCATGGAAAAAATGGAACTGAGTCCAACGATTAAAAATGTTTGGGCTTTTATCAGCCGGACGAATAAATACATTGATGAAACCAGCCCTTGGGCATTGGCAAAAGATCCAAGCAATCAGGAACATCTTAATACGGTTTTATACAATTTAATTGAAAGCTTACGGATTATCAGTGTTTTAATTTCACCATTTATGCCGATTACTGCACCTAAAATATGGAATCAGTTAGGTCTGATTCAGAATTTTAAGGACGTGCAGCTCGATGACATTAAAATATGGGGGCAAACGCCAAGTGCTATCCATATAGGGATGCCGGAACAGATTTTTCCGCGCATTGAAATCGAAACGGCGGACAGTACAGTTGTGAACGAAAAAACACCGGCAGTAGCAGCTCAAGCAAAGCTGCCAACTGCTGAAAGCAAAGATATTCCTACTGAGATTACAATTGATGATTTTACTAAAATGGATTTGCGGGTAGTCAAAGTACTAGCTGCTGAACCAGTTAAAAAAACGGAAAAATTATTGATGCTTACTGTCGATTTAGGTGAAGAACAGCGTACGATTATTTCAGGCATTGCGAAACATTATGCACCAGAAGATTTAATTGGTAAAAATGTGGTTATGATAATAAATTTGAAGCCAGCTAAAATTCGCGGCGTTATTTCTCATGGAATGGTACTTGCTGCATCAGCAGGTGCTGAACTCAAAGTAATTGCCGTAGATATGCCTATCGGCAGTAAGGTGAAGTAAATCATGTTAATTGATACACATGCACATATTGATGACGAAAAATTTGCTGAAGATCGAGCCGAAGTCATTCAGAGAGCAATTGACAGCGGTGTTAGGCGGATGATAAATGTCGGTGCGGATATTAAATCTTCAGCTCGATCCGTTAAATTGGCAGCCGATTATAACGAAATTTATGCTGCTGTCGGTATTCATCCTCAAGAAGCTAAAACGATGATCAAATCACATGACGACCTGCTTGCCAGTTGGGCGCAGCTTCCAAAAGTTGTGGCGATTGGTGAAATTGGACTTGATTATTATTATGAAAATTCTGAGCGTGAGGTGCAGAAAAAAGTTTTTATCCGCCAGCTTGATTTAGCACGGCAGATGCATCTACCAGTAAGTATCCATGATCGGGATGCTCATGGAGATACGATGGCAATACTCAAAAAAGAAGGAAAAGGTATCATTGGCGTTATCCATTGTTTTTCAGGCAGTTGGGAGATGGCACATGATCTTTTGCGTAAAGGCTGGTTCATTGGAGTTGATGGTCCGGTTACTTTTAAAAACGCGGCAAAATTGCCGGAAATTGTTCAGCAGGTGCCATTGGACCGTCTGTTAGTTGAAACGGACAGCCCTTATCTGTCTCCGGTTCCGCATCGTGGCAAACGAAATGAACCAGCCTATGTTCGGCATGTTGCGGAAAAAATTGCTGCTTTGCGCAATATAGAATTTGAAGTTTTTGCTAAGGCGACAACCGAGAATGCCCGCCATTTATTTGGGATACAATGACGCCTTTTTAGGCAAATTTAGAACGGGAAAAATGACTTTATCTGCTTGAATTAATAGAACATACGAGCTTTTTTTTACGCGAATTCGATTGTAATAAAACCATGGGGACGATCATTGTTCCTTGAAGGGTTTATTTTACAAGGTTTTAATAAATATAATATATTTCTATAATACACAAAATATGGTAAATAGCCCGCGGTGAATTGATGAAATTTATCGTGGGCTATATTATTTTTGCATAAATCGACAGGCATTCACAGCAAAAAACTTTCAATTATTCGTTATCTGGAGATTTTTCTTGGAATGATTCGTAATTTCTCTAATAAAAAGAGAATAAAAAAATAAATGTAAAATAATTACTTATAAAGTAATAAAATGGCAATATATAGAATTAAATGTAAATAAAATGAAGATAAATACATCAAATATTTTACATTAATAACAAATAATAGGTTATAAAATGCAAATATATGTTAAAAAAAGGCTTGAGATTTGACATATTAAAAAAAATCATGATATAATTCACAGGTTCTTCGAAAGGGGGAATTTAATGAGTATAAAAACAATGATTTCATCTCAAAAATCAAGACAAAAACTCGCAATATGTGCGGTGTTGATTTTTGTATTAACGTTAGTAACTGGTTTCGTTGAGGGGCAGAAGACGATTAAGGTTCTCGCAGATGGCGATACAATTACGGTAAATACATTGATGAGCAAACCGGAAACAATTATTAAGCAGGCAGGTGTCCACTTAGAGGACAAAGACGAATATCGTCTATCAACAGATCGGATCGAAAACAATACTATTATTACTATTTATCGTGCAGTACCTGTTACTGTGGAGTATCAAGATCAAAAACAGGAACTTATTACAGGAAAACCGACAGTGGGAGAATTGCTCAGTGAACTAGGCTATACCGGAGATATGTATCGTATAGAACCGGGTCTAAATTCGAAAATACAGAAAAATATGCATATAAAAATTGTATCTATCTCAGAAAAAATCAGTGAACGCGAAGAATCGGAAGCCTATCAAGTCGTACGCCAGAGCGATCCATCGATGGAAAAAGGAACAGAAGCTATCGTTCAGAATGGTGAAAATGGCATAAAAAAAATAAAAGTCAGGGAACATTTTACCGATGGTCAAAAAGCGGGGGAAGATGTCATAGAAGAAACAGTGACAACGCCTTCTCGTCCGCAGATCATTAAAATTGGTGTGCGTGATACAATACCAACGTCACGTGGGGCAATGCGTTTTAGTCGGGCGATCTACATGGAAGCTAGTGCTTACCTGCCCGGTGATGGCGGTGGAGCTGGAATTACAGCTACTGGCATGGCAGCACGCCATGGCGTAGTGGCTGTTGATCCAAACGTAATACCACTTGGCACGCGATTGTTTATTCCCGGCTACGGGGTGGCGATTGCTGCGGATACCGGTGGTGCCATTCAAGGTGATAAAATTGATCTTTGTATGGATGATTATGGTGAAGCTATGAGTTTTGGTCGCCAAAGTGTCAAAGTATATATATTGGACTAACATGAATCAGGGCATATTTGATATGCCCTGTTGTTTTTTTGTCTGTACTTAGGTAGAATATAGATATATATAAGTTGCATTAAATATTCTATATGGCAATCGTCAGAAATGGGGGTATACCTATATTCCATTCCTGGTCGACTGATAAGCTAGCTGTAATTTCTTTAATACATTATATATAGATCAAAAACAATGTGGGGATAGTTATGATAAAAGAAGTTCTGGTGGTAGAAGGCAAAATGGATGTTGTTGCTATCAATAAAGCTGTAGAGGCAGATTGTATTATTACAGGCGGCTTTAGTTTGAAAAAGTATATGCTTGATCATATTCAGCAAGCATATGAAAAACGTGGTATTATTATTATGACGGATCCAGACTCTGCTGGAGAACGAATTCGTGCTTATTTGAGTAACCGGTTTCCTGAGGCAAAACACGCCTTTGTGCCAAAAAAAGATGCAACTGCTAATGATGATATTGGTATTGAACAGGCTTCACCAGATGCAATTCGCACGGCATTGGAAAAAGTCAGGACCTTGGGGTGGAATCCAATCACAGTGTTTACTGGTGCGGATTTGATCGCAGCAAGGCTTAGTGGGGCGGCATGTGCTTCAGACAGACGTGCTAAAATGGGAGAAATCCTCGGTATTGGCTATGCGAATGCTAAGACGTTTTTAACAAGATTAAATCATTACGGCGTTACGGAGGTTGAGTTTGAAAAAGCTTTAGACTTATTAGACGCTCAGGATGCAAGTGAAGGGGAAAAGACTGAATGATTCAGCCAATCATCGCAAAACGCGACGTAACAAAACATATATTAAAATCATTTAATATCCATATGAGTAAAAAATTAGGTCAGAATTTTTTAATTGATGAATCGATTGTTGACGGTATTGTGGATGCTGCGGATATCCAAGAAGGAGAAACCGTGCTTGAAATTGGTCCGGGTATCGGAACTTTGACGCAGGGACTTGCCGAAGCGAAGGCAAATGTTATTGCAGTTGAACTCGACAAACGTTTACCGGATGTTTTAGCGCATACTTTGGATGGATATGAGAATGTAAAGATTGTGCAAGGCGATATACTAAAGGTGAATATTCCTGAAATTACTGGTGGAGGCTCTTTTAAGGTAGTAGCCAATCTGCCGTATTATATAACAACACCAATCGTAATGGCTCTGTTAGAGCAGCGCCTGCCGATGACAAAACTTGTGACGATGGTGCAAAAAGAAGTTGCTTTACGTATGGTGGCAAACCCTGGGAAAAAAGACTATGGTGCATTATCCGTTGCTGTCCAGTATTATACGAAACCGAAAATTGTATTGGATGTACCGCCGTATTCGTTTATTCCAGCGCCGGATGTTGATTCAGTGGTTATCTGCTGTGATATTCGTCAAAAACCACCCGTGGACGTAGCCGATGAAAAAATGTTCTTTCGTGTAGTAAAGGCAGCTTTTTGTCAGCGTCGCAAGACATTGAATAATGCCTTAAAGACAATGGGAATCGATAAGGAAACGGTTATGGAAATTTTGCAGCAGTCGGGAATAGATGGCGTGCGTCGTGGCGAAACGTTATCTTTAACAGAGTTTGCCATTATCGCCAACCAAGTTTCAGCGAACCAAAAACAATAAAATAAGAAATTATAAACCGTGCCGGGAAGGTTATCTTTCTAGTACGGTTTTTTATTTGCTAGGAGATAAAAAATGCATTTTGATGTGAGTATGTTATAATAAAAAATAGATAAAATTCAAAAGTAACGAGGCTGAAAAATATGAATATTATTGATGCACATTTGCATTTTTTTCCGGAAAGTTTAAAGTTTGATCAAAGTGCGAAACAGGCTGGCGATCAGGCAACGATAGAAAGTTTAGCAGCAGCAATGGAAAAAAACAAGATTGTTTTGGGTATTGGAATGGGAACTACTCCCACGGCAGGTATACTGCAAAATCCTTTGATATTACCCTTCCTGAAGGAGAAATGGCCGCCTTTTTTTGCACAGTGCTTGGGCGTCAATGCCGATATGATAACAAATATAAATAAAAGGGACGCATTGTCTGCCTTCGAAAATAAACTACAAGAACCAATGACGGTTGGCATTAAGATCTATGCAGGGTATCAGCACTTTTATGTCAGTGATCCCGTTTATCATCCATTTTATGAATTGGCAGAACACTATGATGTACCCGTTGTTATTCATACGGGGGACACAGCAAATTCACAAGGATTGCTAAAATATTCACATCCGTTGACTATTGATGAGGTAGCTGTTAATTTTCCTCGAACGAATTTTGTTATGGCACATTATGGAAACCCTTGGATTGTGGATGCTACGGAAGTTATTAAGAAAAATCCAAATGTCTACGCTGACTTATCAGGGCTGGCGGAAGGAAATTTTTCAGTGGGCTGGTTTTTTAAAAACTATCATGCTTATGCAGATATGCTTGTGGGCTGGCTCACCTATTTGTCACGCTATGATAAATTGATGTATGGTTCAGATTGGCCACTGGTCAATATGGGGACGTATATTGGGCTCATTAAACGAATTATTCCTGAAGAGCATTATGAAGCGGTATTTTTTGAAAATGCGAAACGTATTTTTAAAAAAATCAATACGTTGCCGATGCTTAATAAGTAATCAAAACTTTTATGAGAAGGGGTGCTATATGAAATTTATTTCCTGGAATGTCAATGGATTGCGGGCGTGCCTGACGAAAAACTTTATGGAAGATTTTCAAAAAATGGATGCGGATATTTTCTGCCTGCAGGAGACGAAACTGCAAGCGGGACAGGTAACGATGGATTTGCCAGAGTACCATCAATATTGGAATAGTGCTATAAAAAAAGGTTATTCAGGGACAGCTGTTTTTACAAAAAAAGAACCATTGTCTGTTCGGTATGGTTTAGGAATTGAAGAGCATGATCAGGAAGGGCGAGTCATTACGCTTGAATTTCCCACCTTTTATTTTGTGACTGTTTATACACCGAATTCGCAGCGTGAATTGGCAAGGCTTGCTTATCGGATGCAATGGGAAGATGCTTTTCGCGAATTTTTATTGGAGCTTGATAAGCATAAACCTGTTATTGTTTGTGGTGATTTGAATGTAGCACATCAGGAAATCGATTTGAAGAATCCTAAAACAAATCGACATAATGCTGGGTTTACAGATGAAGAACGTGCCGCAATGACGGTTTTGCTGAAATCTGGATTTACGGATAGTTTTCGGTATCTTTATCCAGAAGAAACAGGCGTCTATAGCTGGTGGTCTTATCTGCGTAAAGCTCGTGAGTCAAATGCTGGCTGGCGCATCGATTATTTTTTGGTGTCCGATCGATTGCAAGAAAATATCCAGGATGCCTCTATTCATAACGAAGTTTATGGCAGCGACCACTGCCCTGTTGGGCTTGAGATAATTCTATAAAAATATAAGAGGTCTGGACTTGTAAAATATTTTACGAGTCCAGACCTCTTTTTTTAAAACTAGATAGAAAACGCATTAAAGAAATTACATCGAGTCTATCAGCCTGTCAGGAATGGGGTATAGGGCATCGTTTGCTTCCTACGTAACGCTATTTAATCCTATATCCCATTCCTGACGATTACCATATAAACTGTTTACTGCCATATATATGGCAGCGTTGCTGTGGCGCTGCTAAATATCCCAGTGTAGTTTGTCGGGAGCGGGCGTTGCATGATCAATATCATTTAGAATCCAGGCAGCATTGTCATGTGTTGCCGAGAAAGCTTCCTGAAGCTCGTCCTGACGCGATTTCGGTACATCCATAAAGGATAACGCCATATGCATAAAATCTTTCGCTATGAGCGTTGTACCACATTCTGCAGCGATTTGTGCTTTGAAACGATATCCGTAATAGAGATAACTGTTGTGGGGGATCGGCAGAGGTTCAAAAATTTCTATTTTTTCAGCGATCTCAGCCTCAGCGATTTGAGTTTTTTTCTGCAAGTGCAGTGTCAGCCAACGGTCAGCCCAAAGTTCACCCCGCAGGATATATTTATAAAGATAATCTGTCGACTCAGCGAGTTCGATTGCTAGGTTAATATAATCTAAAGCATCTTCAAACGTCACTTCATTTTCACGCAGACAGGCGCTGAGTTTTTGTAGAGCGAATACTTTTTCTTCGACATCTTCTGAATTTTCCTCGTCAATTTCAATATCCACTATAGAACGGAAAAGCTCGATTGCCAAATCTTTTTTTTCATATTCTGGCATAGCTAAAAAATGAGCCATACGTGCGCGGGCATGCCAGTCGTCAAAACCTTGTGCGAATAGCGATTCGGGTGGATGTGCTGGACTTTCAAGGATCATATGGACTAATTTGTGGAAATCATTACTGTTCATCTATAATCACTCCTATAAATTTTTCGTATATGATATAAATTATATCATATTTACGTTAAAATGGCAGTTTATTGGGTATTCGATCACGGTATATATACCGACCATTTTGAATATACATATACCGTGTACGTTCTGGTTATAAAAATAATTCCTTGTTTATTTTCATATAAAATTTAAGCATTTTCCACAAGTGTGTGAATAAAAATACATATGTGATGAATAAAATGGAAGGAATATAAACTGTTAAAATATTTAGATAATTATACAGTAAAGTATTATAAATAAAGGGAAAGTGTGATTATATAAGTTCAAAAAATCACAATATAAGTTCATAAAATAACTTATTAAATTATGCATGTTGTGACTAGTTATGCATGGAGATTAATGTTATAATACATTTGAATGAAGCGCTTACATAATTAAAATTTATTTTTTAGGTTTACTTAAAGGGATATAAAGAATATTGAATTTTAAAGAATAGAGGCGGAAACAATGTCAGAGAGAGAAATTGAGTATGATCCGATGGGGTTTACATTAAAAGAAGCAATCAGTGAAGCAAAGCGCTGTTTGAATTGTGTAAAACCAGCTTGCCGCAAAGGCTGTCCGATCGAAAATGAAATCCCAGCGTTTATTAGGGAATTAGCGACGGGAAACTTGGGACAGGCCAGTGCAGTTATCGCAAGACGTAGTAATCTTCCGGCGGTTTGCGGTCGTGTTTGCCCGCGGGAAAGACAATGTGAAGGTGCCTGCGTATTGACAGAACAAGGTAAGGGAATTAAAATTGGCAAACTGGAACGCTTTATTGCAGATATGGATGGAGAACTTGAAATAACACCACTGCCTAAGCTTTGGGATGAAAAAGGGCGTGTTGCAGTGATTGGATCAGGCCCAGCGGGTCTTACTGTTGCGGGAGATTTAGCCAAAGATGGTTTTAGAGTGCGGGTCTTTGATGCTCAGGCAGAACCTGGGGGGGTTTTAATGTATGGAATCCCGGCTTTTCGTTTGCCCAAAGATGTCGTGCGACGTGAAATCCATAAAATAGAAAAACTAGGGGTTCAGTTCAAAACAAATATAATGATCGGCGAAACACTGACTTTAGATGATATATTTAAAGACGGTTTTGATGCAATTTTCATTGGGACGGGCAATGCAATGGCTAAAACGCTTAATATTGAAGGGCAGCATTTAACGGGTGTTTTGCAGGCGACTTATCTTTTACAAATGGTGTCACTGGCAAATCAAGGCAGTGTTGACAAAGATGAAATTCCAGTTCAGGAAGGTGATCATGTTGTGATCATTGGGGCTGGTAATACGGCTATGGACGCAGCTCGAACCGCGAAACGGCAGCATGCTGCTACGGTTACGGTAGTTTGTCGCGATGCGGAAGGAAAAATGGCGGCACTGCCATCAGAAATACAAGTTGCCAAAGATGAAGGTGTAAAATTTATTCCATTGCGGAGTCCTTGTCAGCTTATGGGTGATACCTGTGTTACAGGGGTTGAATGTGAAATCCGCGCAATTAAGGTTCCAGGTGAAAAACCGGAAGGTACTGGCGTTAAGGAAATCATTCCAGCAGATAAAGTCATTATTGCAATCGGTCAAAAGCCGGCTCGTCGTATTATAGGAACGACGAAGGGCATCGAAGTAGATCCGAGTGGTTGTGTGGTTACACAGGATCGTCCTTATGGAATGACAACGCGCCGCGGTGTATTTTCCGGCGGCGATGTGGCTCATGGGGCCGCAACAGTTGTTATCGCAATGAAAGATGCCAAAAAGGTTGCGATGGGGATTGAACAATATGTTGAAGCGAAAAAATTAATGGAAGAGTGCGGTCTGCGCATGAAAGATTAAACATACAAAACGAAGCTGTGATTATAAATCACAGCTTCGTTTTTTTATAAAGAGGTCTGGTACGTCAGCATAGAGCTGAACTCTCCTTTTTTTGTGAGAAGTTCAAAATAACTTCCCTGTTCGAGCACCTGACCATCTTTTAATACCAGTATTCGATCCATAGAGGCAAGACCGCGCAGATCATGTGTAATCAAAAGCATGGTACGGTTATCAAGTGTTTGGATAATTGTATCCATAATATTTTGAGCCGTAATGGAGTCAAGGCTGGCTGTTGGTTCATCGAGCAGTAAAATTGGTGTTGGCCGGCAGAGTGCTCGGGCTATAGCCAGCCGTTGCCGCTGGCCGCCTGAGAGCTGATTACCATCTTCACCAATATCGGTATGGATACCGTTTGGCAAAGATAAAATAAAATCATGCAGCTGGGCTTTTTGCAGCGCAGTCAGGATTTCCTCTTCTGTGCAGTCAGGATATAACATTCGGAAGTTATCGGCAATGGTTCCTTGAAAAATATATGTATTTTGCGTGATGGCACGAAATGCATGACGGACAGTTTCTCCAGTCATGGTATTGTAAGGAACGCTATTTAGATAGAGCATACCAGAATTTTGGTCCCATAGACGCAACAGTAGATTGAATAGAGTGCTTTTGCCACTGCCACTGACACCAACAATGGCGACTTTTTCACCTTTGGTAATGGAAAATGAAAGATTCTTGAAAACGGGGGTACCTGATTTATAGAAAAAATCAAGTTTGTCGATCAGGAGTACCTTATTGCCAGTGCAGTTCATAGGTTTCGTCGACGGAAGATTTGATGAAAAATCAAGTTGGCTGATTTTTAATAGATTTTTTGCTGCTTCCAAACCGGCCAAACAATAGTGCCATACAGAAGGCAAGGGAAGTACCGCTTCAAAAGAACTTTGCACCGCAAGGGTGAAGACAGCCAAATAAATACCGCTGATTTGATTTGAACGAACCAAGGGAATCAAACAGGCTAATATAGCAAGTAAAGCCCAATTAGCGATGAGTTCAGCGCCTGCATCAGCTAAAGCTGTGGTGCGAAAAACTCTGCGTTCTTGTGTGGTGATTTGACTTGCGATCCTTTGACTGATGGCTAACTTTTTTTCACCATAATGGAAAACTTTTATATCACTTAAGCCATGCATTATATCAATACATTCGCTTTTATAAGTACCTTTTGCTTCTCTTAACTGAGCACTTCCCGAACGATTGAATTGGTAAGCAAGGTAAGGAAGACCTAAGCCAATCAGGACAAAGGCTGTAATGAGCAAGATCGCTGCAGGTGGACTATAGAAAAAGAGTATGCCTGAGAGGGTTGCCATGGTTAATACTGCAGTAAGCGGTGGTGACAGCACCCGTAGATAAAAGTCTTTTAAGACGTCGATTTCTTCAATGAGCAGACCAAAAAGTTCACCACTTTTATACCCGATCAGTTTTGCTGGGGCGATTTTCTCTAAACACTCATAACAAAAAATGCGTAAATTGGTTAAAATACGGAATGTGGCATCGTGAGAAATGTAGCGCTCAACGTAGCGCAGCACAGCTCGTGATATACCAAAAAAACGTACCGCAACAATTGCAATCGATAATTCGTAAATCATTGGATGCATGGCCGCCCGGGCAATGAGATAAGCAGCTGATGCCATGAGCCCAATTGAAGTAAGCATACAGAGCCAGGCAGCCAATAAAGCAAGCAGCATAGTCGGTAATGCCGGCGCAAAAAGTTTCAACAGGGTTATACATGTTTTCATAGGTTCCTCCGATCGGCAGCTGTCATAGTGAAATAGAGACCACCTTTTTGCAGTAATTCGGCATGGGTGCCGCTTTCAACAAGTCGACCTTTTTCGATGACGAGGATTTTGTCGGCATTTTTTACAGAGTCTAAGCGATGGGCAATCGTAAGTACAGTTTTTTTATACGTTAGATCTGCAAGGGACTGGGCGATGATTTTTTCTGTTTTCGTATCCAGTCCAGTGGTCATTTCATCGAGTAAGATGAGTGGGGCATCTTGAAGAAAAGCTCGGGCAATTGCAATGCGGCGCATCTGACCGCCACTAATTGGCTGACCGCCATCACCGAGCTTGGTTTGATAAGCTGACGGCAAAGTCAGAATGAATTCATGGATAGAGGCCGCTTTGGCAGCCTCTATGATGTCATGTTCGCTGGCAGCGGTGTTGGCAAGCGCGATGTTGTCTAAGACTGAGGCACTAAAAATATGCGGCATTTGTGGAACATAAGCGATGCGGCTGCGCCAATATATGGGATCAATGGAATGAAGCGAAAGACCGTTAATTTTGATGTCACCATTTTCCGGTTGTACCAACTGGAGAAGTAATTGGAAAATAGTTGATTTTCCCGCACCACTGCTGCCAACAATGGCGATATGCTTTCCGGCTTCAATCGAAAAAGTGAGACCGCGTAGGGCAATTTCGCGTTCTTGTTGATATCGAAACGAGATATTTTGGAATTGAATCGAAAAAGGAACGCTAGTTTGTTGGATTCGCTGCAGTTGCGTGGGAGGGGTATAAAACGGTTTATCTAAAATTCGATAAATATTATCCGCTGCAGTCGTTGCTGTCATCGCTGCATGAAATGCAGCTCCGCTTTGCCTGAGTGGTTGATAAAATTCTGGTGCAAGCAGCAAGACCCAAAAAGCAGTTTCAAATGATAGATGCCCCTGTAATAAGCGCAGACCAATGCCAATGGCGATAAGAGCAATACTTAGTGTTGAGATTAATTCCAAAACAAAAGAGGATAAAAAAGCCAAACGGAGAACTTTGAGGGTAGCATCACGAAAATCGTTGCTCAAACGAGTGACTTCTTTGATTTGATTTATACTTTGATTGAAAATTTTTAGTGTAGTAAGCCCTTCTAGTAATTCAAGAAAATGGATGCTTAAAGTGGAAAGTGTTTTCCATTGTTTGGCATTTGCATTGCCGGCCAAGCGACCGATTAACATCATAAATACAGGAATAAGTGGCGCTGTCAGGCAAAAAAGTAGTGAGGAAATCCAATCCATGGGTAAAACCGCCACTAAAATGAGCGGTGGGATTACGCCTACGGTAACGATTTGTGGTAAAAACTTTGTGAAATAATCATCGAGTCCCTCAATTCCATTCGTGAACAATGTAACTAAGTCTCCAGTTTTTTCCGAGGACATTACTACGGGACCAGCCGTGACGATATGGTCAAGCAGGCGATGCCGTAGTTTTTGCTGGATTGACAGGGATATGCTATGTGCTGTCAGTTGATTTCTCCAGTGGACGAAGGCTTTGACAAACATAAGGAAAAGCAGCATCGCAAAAAACGGTGCTGCTTCCTTCAAATTCATGTCTGCGAGAAAAACTCCGTTGATGATCTTCATAAGTGCATACGCAATGCTGATTGTGCAAACAGCAGTTGTGATACTAAGCATAAAGAGCAGAACAAATTTATTTTTATAAGGTTTTATTTCTTTGATTAAATGTTTATTAAGCATAAATTAATACTCCAAATGTTTCCCAGAAACGCGCTTGCGGAAAACCCAATAGGTCCAACCTTGATAAATCAATACGATAGGTACAAATACAAGTGCGGCTACTGTCATAATACCTAAAGTATACTGTGAAGATGACGCATTGTAAATAGTCAAACTCCAATCCGGATTGAGACTCGATACCATGAGCCGTGGGAAAAGACCCGCAAAGAAAGCAATCGTTGTAAAAACAATGGCCAGAGAACTTAATACAAAGGCAGGTACATATTTTTCAGTAAAGACGCAGCCGTAACTGGCAAGAAAAACAATGGCTGCTGCACATAATGAAATAGCAGCGAGCGTGCTGGAAAATAGACTTGTATTTGTATAAGTTAAAGCCATGCAAAGAACGAACACCAAAGCAGCTGGTATACCTATTTTTTGTGCCATTTGGCGAAGTGCAGCTATCGTTTTGACTGCTTCAACACGGAGCATCAAAAATACAGCACCATGGAAGGTGAAGACCAATACGAAAGTTAAACCGCCGACGATTGTATAAGGTGTTAACAAATCAAAAAAAGTGCCAGTATAAATCATTTTTTCATTAATTGCCAAACCTTGGATCAAGTTGGTTACGGCAACACCCCACAGCAGGGCTGGAACAGCACTACCGAAAAATATCATCCAATCCCAGAAGCTGCGCCAGCTTTTGTTTTCATCTTTGCTGCGAAATTCAAATGCTACACCACGCATGATAAGTGCTAGCAGCATCAAAAACAATGCCAAATAAAAGGTGCTGAACATAGTTGCATATACATGTGGGAATGCGGCAAACAATGCACCGCCAGCTGTGATCATCCAGACTTCGTTACCATCCCAGACCGGACCGATTGTATTGATGATGATACGGCGTTCCAGATCTGTTTTTGCGATAAATGGCAAGAGGATTCCAACGCCATAGTCAAAGCCTTCCAAAAAGAAAAAGCCGATGAATAAAACAGTGATTAAAATAAACCAAATAATAGTGAGATCCATTAGGCAGCACTCCTTTCTTTCGGGACTTCCGGACCTTTTTTAATAAACTTCAAAATGATATAAATTGTGGCAATCGCCAAACCAAAATATACAAGAGTGAAGCCAATTAAAGAAATCCAAACTTCAGTTGAAGTGATATTCTGCGATACAGCACTTGCTACTTTTTGTAATCCGACAACCATCCAGGGTTGTCGACCGCCTTCTGTAATATACCAACCTGTTGAATTTGAGATAAATGGCAGTGGAATCATCACGATCAACGCTTTTAATAAGGCAGGGTAGGCTTCAATTTTATTTTTAAAAGCTAAAATTCCACCTATTAGAATCAAACCAGTCATAATGAGACCTACAAGAATCATAACCCTGAAACTCCAGAACAGACCCGTGACGTCCGGTATGTAATTGCCGGGCCCATATTGCTTTTCGGCGGCGGCCTGCAAAGGTTTGATACCTTTAATTTCACCTTTTGGTTCATTATAAACCAAAAAAGAAAGTACATTTGGTATTTCGATATCCGATGAATTTGTCTGTGTTTTTGTATTGATGTCAGCATAGACCGTAAATGGTGCAGGGTCTTGTGTTTCCCATAATGCTTCTACAGCCGCCAGCTTCATCGGCTGTGCTTTACCAATATATTGTGCTTGCAAATGACCGGTTCCCATAACGGCTACTAAACCAAGTAACGAATAGATGATGCCGGCTTTTAAAGAAATACGAAACGTTTCAAGATGCTTTTGTTTGAGGAGTTGATAAGCACTCACAGAAACAATCAATATTCCGCTGGTTACAATACCGGAAAATATGGTATGGCTAAGTTGACCAAAGACATACGAATTTGTAAGTAATGCTAGAAAATCTGTCATTTCAGCACGTCCGTTATTGATAATAAAACCAACAGGATGCTGCATAAATGAATTTGCTACTAAGATCCAATACGACGATAAACTACTGGCAAAGGCAACGAGCCAGATTGCCAGACAATGGATTTTTTTTGGTAGCTTATCCCAGCCAAAAATCCATACCCCTAAAAAGATTGATTCCAGAAAAAAAGCACTGAGTGCTTCGAGAGCCAGAGGGGCACCAAAAATATCACCCATGAATCGCGAATATTCCGACCAATTCATGCCGAAATGGAATTCTTGAACAATCCCGGTGACAACCCCCATTGCGAAGGTTACAAGGAAAATTTTACCCCAAAAATGGGTAAGTTCACGGCAGCGCTGATTGTCTGTCTTCACATAACAAGTTTCTAAAAGTGCAATGAAAATCGTGAGTCCCAACGTTAATGGGATGAATAAAAAATGATAGATTGTTGTGATTGCAAACTGCCAACGTGATAAGGTTACTACATCCATATAATTCACTCCTTTGAAGATATTAGGCTTGCATATAATAATTATAGAGCACTCTATTACGAAATACAATAAAAATTATCTATAAATACAAATTATTGAAAAGGTTGTAAAAAAACAGCACATTTTCTGTGCATTGGTTGACAGAAAATGTGCTGTAGGCAAATTAAATTTCTTGGTTAACCTTGGATGCCGACTACGTCGTAGCCTTCTTCTTCAATCGCTGCTTTAATGGAAGCATCGTCAGCACTGCCTTCAATTAAGGCATATTTACCAGCGAGATTTATCTCTTTTACGTGGGTTACACCAGCAAGTTTGGTCAATGCATCTTTTACGTGAGCTGTACAATGTGCACAGCTCATGCCTTCGATTAAAATTTTTTTCATGAGACGGACCACCTTTTTGTTATTTTATTTATAATACGGATTTAAAATAAATTAGGGAAAGTTATTTCAAATCCGATTACATTTATTATGCGTGAAAATTACGGAGTCTTAAAGCATTTGCTAAAACGGATACGGAACTTAAACTCATCGCGGCAGCGGCGATCATTGGATTTAAGAGAGGTCCACCAAATACATGGAGTATACCCATAGCTATCGGGATACCGAGTATGTTATAAGCAAAAGCCCAAAAGAGATTTTCCTTAATGTTTTTCATGGTGGCTTGGCTGAGCTTGATAGCTGTAACAACATCCATCAAGTCACTATGCATCAAAATGATATTGGCACTTTCAATTGCAACATCCGTTCCGGAACCGATTGCAATTCCTATATCTGCCTGAACGAGTGCTGGAGCATCATTGATACCATCACCGACCATAGCGACTTTTTGACCAAGATCCTGCAACTTCTTGACGGTGAGAGCTTTGTCTGCGGGCAAGACATCCGCAAATACTGTGTCAATACCAACTTGGCGGGCAATGGCTATTGCTGTTTTTTTGTTATCGCCAGTGATCATGGCCGTTTTAATATGCATCGAATGCAGTTTTTCAATCGCCGCTTTACTCGTTGGCTTTACAACATCGGCAACGGCAATAAGTCCCTTGAATTCATTGTCGATAGCAATATACATTGGTGTTTTTCCGCTATCGGCTAAAGACTCGGCTACTTTTGTTATGTCTGTTGGAATGGTGATTTTTTTTTCGTCTAACCAGGGTTGATTGCCGAGGAGTATATAGTGTTTATCGATTGTCGCTTCAATTCCATAACCGGGGATCGTTTGAAAAGAAGATAACTTTTTGAGTGAGAGGTCGCGATTTTTGGCACATTGGACAATTGCCATGCCCAGTGGATGCTCCGACCCTTGCTCTGCACTAGCAGCAAAGGTCAGAAAAAAATCTTCGGTCATGCCAATGGAATGAATGTCAGTGACGACTGGTGTGCCACTGGTAATTGTTCCGGTTTTATCAAAAACAATTGTCTGGATGGTATGGGCTGTTTCAAGTGCTTCTCCGCTTTTTATCAACACTCCGTTTTCGGCACCTTTTCCCGTGCCAACCATAATGGCGGTTGGCGTTGCCAATCCTAAAGCGCAGGGACAGGCAATTACTAAAACGGCAATGAAAATAGTCAGAGCAAAAATTGTGGATTCGCCGGCTAAAAGCCAGGCACTTGCTGCAATCAGTGCCAAAATCATGACAATGGGAACAAAATAAGCTGAAATAGTGTCAGCGAGTTTTGCAATGGGAGCTTTTGAGCCTTGGGCATCTTCAACAAGTTTGAGGATGCGTGCTACGGCGGTGTCTTTACCAACTTTTGTGGCACGATATTTGATAAAGCCTGTTTTGTTGATGCTGGCTCCGATTACGGCAGCTCCAATATTTTTTGCTGCCGGAATACTTTCGCCGGTCAACATAGATTCATCAATTGCCGCGCTGCCCTCAATGATTTCACCATCGACAGGCAGCTTTTCACCGGATCGTACAATCACGATATCCCCGACTTTTACTTCATCGATAGGAATGGTTTTTTCGTTGTCATTTTGCAAAATAACAGCTGTTTTTGGAACAAGCTTCATTAAGGACTGCATTGCCAGCGAGGTCTTACCCTTCGATACAGCTTCAAGATATTTACCAAACGTGATCAGCGTTAAAATAGTACCAGCGGATTCAAAGTAGAGGTGCATAACATAGTCGAACTGACCTTGCAAAATTTTTATGACACCAAAACAACTATAGCCGATAGCTGCCAATGTGCTGACTGCGATGAGTGAGTCCATATTAGGACTCAGTGAAACCATGTTTTTTAGACCGATTGTATAATATTTATAGCCTAAAGCCATAATCGGTAAGGTTAGAAGCAACTGCAAAAGGGCAAATGGTAAGGGCGAAACCATAGGGGTGATGCTTTCGGGCAAGGGAAAGCCCAACATATGTCCCATTGAAACAAATAAAAGTGGTATGACAAATATAATAGAAACAAACAAGCGCTGGCGAATTGGTTTTATTTTATCAATCGGTTTGCCTTGCGCATCTTCTAGATTAATCAGTTTATAACCAGCTGCTGCAACGATGGTTTTGATAGAATTTGTCTCGACAAGTTTTTCATCGAGTGTGATCGTTAATGTTTCAGCAGCAAAATTTACGACGGACGATTGTACGCCATCAAGTTTTTTGGTAACGCGTTCTACGCGATTGGCACAAGCTGAACAAGTCATGCCTTCTACTTTAAAAGCTTTAGTTTCCATACAACATCCTTCTTTCTTTATTTTGCAAGTAATTTTTCCAGAATGCGATTGAGTTCTTCAATTTTTTCATCCGGATTATTTGTCATACAGGCTTCTTTTACACAATGCCGTAGATGTCCTTGCAAAATGGCTAGTTCAGCTTTTCTTAATAGAGACTGGGCAGCTAATACCTGATTGGCGACATCAATACAATAGCGATCATCTTGGATCATTTTTATGATACCGTCGACTTGACCGCGAACGGTTTTTAAATATTGCAGTGCAGTCATTCGTTCTTCACTCATTACATACCTCCCCCCCGGGGTCGGGGTGCTTTATTTGATATTCATTATCACATTTTATATTATTTTTGTCAAGTATTACACAAAAATAATAAATTTTATGTTTTTTTGTCTATGCTTTAATTAAATCGCTTGCGGCATGGCAAAAAAATTGCTAATATTTATATCTATATAATATAATTTTAATAGATATAAATATTAATGGGTGATGAATGTGTTAAAGACATTAAAGGTAGATGCTTATGCAAAAATCAATTTAACACTTGATATTTTAGGTAAGCGTCCCGATGGATATCATGATGTTTCGATGGTGATGCAATCAATCGGTTTATGTGATCGAATTCAGTTTAGTGAAGAACCAAAAGGTAGCGGGATTACTTTGGCGACAAATGTGCCAGGACTGCCTTGTGGTGAACGCAATTTAGCCTATCGAGCTGCCAAACTAATGATGGATACGTATAAAATTGAGCAGGGTATCCATATGAATCTTACGAAGCGGATACCGATTGCGGCAGGGCTGGCTGGGGGCAGCAGTAATGCTGCTGCGGTAATTTTGGCGATGAATGAAATGTTCAATCTTGAACTTTCGCTTGAGGAACTTTGTGCCGTGGGTGAAAAAATCGGTTCGGACATTCCTTTTTGTCTTTGCGGTGGAACTATGCTGGCAGAAGGACGTGGTGAAAAACTTACCCGATTGCCGTCGATACCGGAATGTTATGTGATTTTGGCAAAACCACCAGTTAAAGTTTCAACAGCCTGGGCATATCAAAATTATCAAAAGGAACAGGTCAATGAACATCCTAAGACAGCTGAAATTCTGTCTTGTCTTGCTGAGAAAAATCTCGACGGAATTGGCAAATTATTGTGTAATGTGCTCGAAAGTGTTACTATTAATAGGTATAAAGAGATAGATATGCTTAAAAAGCTGATGCTGAAGCATGGCGCGATGGCGAGTCTTATGTCGGGCAGTGGTCCGACGGTGTTTGGACTCACTGAAGACCCAAAAACAGCAGAGCATATTGCGGAACAATTGAGAAAACTCACGAATGCAAGAATATTTGTTACCAAAACAGTTTGTGGAAATTGAGGGATTAAGAATGGAGAAAAGATTAGCACCAATTAGATTAGATAGTTATCAGCCATTGCGCGAAGTCGTTTGTGAAACGCTGCGTGAGGCGATTCGAAAAGGGGTGCTGAAGCCTGGAGAGCGTTTGATGGAAATTCAGCTGGCTGAAGAATTAGGTGTTAGCCGTACTCCGGTTCGTGAAGCAATCCGCAAATTAGAATTGGAAGGGTATGTAATCATGATGCCCCGTCGCGGTACATATGTGGCAAATCTTTCAATTCGCGACGTCAATGAAGTTTTTGAAATCAGAACATCTTTGGATTCTCTTGCCAGTGGTCTTGCCGCAGAACGAATTACCGAAGAAGAGCTGGAACAGTTACAGCGACTGCTCGTCTTAATTGGTGAATATATTGAACAAAATGATATGGAAAAAATTGTTGAAACGGATACAGAGTTTCATGATGTTTTATACCAGGCAAGCCGGAACATGCGTCTGGTTGGCATAATATTTAATCTGCGTGAACAATTGACACGCTTTAGAGCTACCTCAATGGCTTATCCAGGGCGTTTAAAAGAAACATTAGAAGAACATCGCCGCTTGGTGGAAGCGATTGCGCAGGGGGATGTTACCGAAGCACAAAATGCAGCTGAAGATCATATGGAAAAATCAGAACATACGCTCCTGATCAGTATGGAAGCGATGAAAACAAAGAATAAAAAATAGGTTTAGGGAGCATAGGTACGCGTGCCTATGCTTTTTTATGCTTATTTGCCAAAGACGTAGAGAAATCAGGGCATAAATTCTTAAATGGGGCTTGCCAAATGGCAAAATAATTTTTACAATAATAAGGTGACTTAATTTGCAATAAAAACAAACGAGATTTACTTAAGAAGTTGCAAGCAGCGTTTGTTTTTATCTTACATAAAACGAATAGACACAAGTATACATAGTAGATGAACGAGATAAAATATGTATCGTTATTGAATCGTTCAAAAAAAGGGCTCTAGTGGTTGGGAGATTTAAGCTGACATAGAGTCTTTCGTGTTTTGGACCATGTATTTTGATTGGACATAAGAAGTGGAGGGATAAAAATCTATGACAGAATTGTTGACGGTTGTTTTGGCTGCTGGTAAAGGAACTCGGATGCAGTCGACTTTACCGAAAGTCTTGCACGAGGTTGGCGGCAAGGCGATGTTACAGCAAGTATTAGATGCGGCAAAGGATGCTGGCTCAAAAAGAAATGTAGTGGTTGTTGGTTTTGGTGGTGAAACAGTAAAAACAGCAATTGGGACACAAGCAGAATTTGTTGTGCAGACTAAGCAACTGGGGACGGGACATGCTGTTGCACAAGCAGCAGATTTGCTAAAAAACATCGATGGTACAGTGATGGTGTTATGTGGAGATACACCGTTGTTGACCGGGAAATTGCTGAAAAAACTGTATGACGAACACAAAAAAGCGGGTGCGAAAGCCACGGTTCTTACGGCAATTATGCCAGATGCGAATGGTTATGGTCGTATCATTCGTACAAAAGCTGGTGCTGTTGAAAAAATTGTTGAACAAAAAGATGCCGCGCCGCAGGAACTTCTTGTTCAAGAAGTTAACTCTGGAATTTATTGTTTTGAATGCAAAGCTTTATTTAAGGCGTTAGAAAATTTAAATTGTGACAATGCGCAAGGTGAATATTATCTAACCGATGTTCTAGAAATCTTAAATAAAGCAGGCGAAAAAGTCTGGGCTGTAACAGCGGATGATTATGAAGAGACGCTGGGCATTAATTCAAGGGTGCAGCTTGCAGGTGCTGAAAAAATCATTCGTCACCGCAAAAACATTGAACTTATGAATCAAGGTATCACTATCATGGATCCTGACAGTACGTTCATTGATATGGATGTACAGATCGGAAAAGATACAATTATTTATCCATTTACTTGGCTTGAAGGTAAGACTGTGGTTGGCGATCATTGTGAAATTGGTCCGAACAGTCGTTTTACAAATGCAAAAATCGGCAGTTTTGTAACGGCTCACTTTTCCTATGGTCATGACTGTGAAATTGAAGATGAAGTTATATTAGGACCGTATGTTCATCTTCGTCCACAAACAAAAATCATGAAAAAAGTAAAAATCGGTAATTTTGTCGAAGTTAAAAATTCTATCGTGGGTGAAGGCACTAAGCTGCCGCATTTGAGTTATATCGGTGATGCGGATATTGGGTCAGGCGTCAATATGGGGTGTGGGACAATTACGGTTAATTATGACGGTAAGAAAAAGTTCCGTACGGTAGTCGGCAATGATGCTTTTGTCGGCTGTAATTCCAATCTTGTTGCTCCGGTATCAGTAGGTGATGGTGCTTATGTTGGTGCAGGGTCTACCATTACAAAAGATGTTCCACCAGCGGCTTTGGCAATTGCCAGACAGCGTCAGCGGAATATTGAAGGCTGGAGCGATAAGCGCAGTTAAGGATGCAAATCGGTCTGCTTAGCAGACTGTTGTATTTATATATTTTATGTTTCGAATAAATTACAATTAAAGAGTATGATTTGGAGGATTTAAACAAAATGACGCTAGACACTGAGAATTTATGCATTCTTACAGGTAATGCCAATCCGGAACTTGCAAAGGATGTTGCAGCGCATATCGGCGTGGAATTATGCAATGCTTATGTTGGCCATTTCAATAATGGTGAAACACAAGTGATGATTGACGAAAGTGTACGCGGTAAGGATGTATTCATCATTCAGCCTACATGCCAGCCAGTCAATGACAGCTTAATGGAACTTTTAATCATGGTAGATGCATGCAAACGTGCTTCCGCAAACAATATTACAGCGGTGGTGCCTTATTATGCATATGCTCGCCAGGATCGTAAAACACGTGGACGTGAACCTATTTCCGCGAAGCTTGTGGCAAATTTAATGGCAACTGCCGGTGTAAATCGAGTTATTACGGTAGACTTACATGCAGGACAAATTCAAGGCTTTTTTGATATTCCGGTTGATCATCTTGCAGCTGTGCCGGTTCTTGCCGATTACCTCAGCAAAAAAGAGTTAGAGGATGTCGTTGTTGTTTCTCCAGATTTAGGCGGTGTAACCCGTGCTAGAAAATTAGCTGACCGCTTACAAGCACCGATTGCTATTATTGAAAAACGGCGCCCAAAACCGGGTTGTGCGGAAGTTATGAACCTTATTGGTGATGTAAAAGGTAAAACGGCAGTTATAATCGATGATATTGTCGATACGGCTGGTTCTTTATGCGAAGCAGCAAAAGCACTTTCTAATATGGGAGTGAAATCCGTTTATGCATGCTGTACCCATGCCATATTAAGTGATCCAGCGGTTCAAAGGATCGAAGATTCTACGATTGAACAGTTGATTATTACCAATAGTATTCCATTACCGAAAGATAAAGAATCGAAAAAAATTGTTACTTTATCCATTGCTGATGCTTTGGGAGATGCTATTGTCCGCATTTTCACTCGTCAGTCGGTGAGCCAATTATTCGACAAATAATGCATAGAGGCATTATCTAGAGGGACGCATCCTTCGTCCGAGAAAGTTCTCAGATGAAAGATGCGTCTTTTTATTCTTTTGATTTAAACCGTTTATTTTTTAATAAATTGCATGAAAATATAATTTTACTATGATATAATCAAAATCGTTATTTCTTGTAATGTGGTGAAAGAAATGTAGCAGGGGGATTTTTTTGTGGATTTAAGTATAATTGAACTTATAAAGACAGTCATTCTAGGGATTGTCGAAGGTCTTACCGAATGGCTGCCGATCAGCAGTACAGGGCATATGATTCTGGTCAATGAGTTTATGAAACTCAATGTAGAAACTAAATTCATGGATATGTTTCTTGTTGTAATTCAGTTGGGCGCCATTTTAGCGGTTGTAGTACTCAATTTTGAAAAACTCAATCCATTTTCTTCGCGTAAGTCTCGACTAGAAAAGAATCAAACTTTTTCTTTATGGTATAAGGTTATTTTTGCCTGTATCCCAGCGGCTGTGATAGGACTCGCATTTAATAAATATATGGAAGAGCATTTTATGAATGCACAAGTTGTTGCCTTTACTTTGATTTTATATGGTGTTTTATTTATTATCGTTGAAAATTATAATAAATACAGACGACCACAGATCAATGATCTTGTGGCGCTGAATTACAAAACGGCATTTATTATTGGCATGTTTCAAGTATTGTCGCTTGTTCCGGGAACTTCGCGTTCCGGTGCTACGATACTAGGCGCTATTATCTTTGGTACCTCTCGGTATGTTGCGGCGGAGTTCACTTTTTTTCTCGCGATTCCAGTTATGTTTGGTGCCAGCTTTTTGAAAATTGTTAAATTTGGCTGGAATTATACTGCTTCGGAAGTCGTGATTTTGGCGATTGGCATGATCGTAGCATTTTTTGTGTCGATTCTATCGATTCGATTTTTGATGCGTTATATCAAAAATAATGACTTTAAAATTTTTGGCTGGTATCGTATCATCTTAGGTGTGTGTGTAGTGGCATATTTCTATTTTGTAAAATGAAAGATATTCAGATAGAGGGAAAGTGAAAAGTTGCAGCAGCCTTTTCACTTTCCCTTTTTTATCTGTCAATACTTTTGTGGTACAATAGAGATAAGAAATACCTAGAAAGAAGGAATGTGCTTTGTTATGGCAAAAATTATTCGTGATCTTATTTTTGCAGATAAGTTTTTTGCTAAATGTGAACTCTATGGTCAGTGCTGCTGGCAGTAATTTGTTGGCTGCTGATGAAACTTTAATTGATCAGGCGGCAGCGGATGTTACTGGTGATGGTACGATTGATCAAGTTTTATTATATGGAAAAGCACAAGGAACCAGCGGGAGATTTTCAAATATAAACGTGCTGGTTCAAGATGGAGCAAATCCCGATTCGGTGTACAAAACGGCGTTGTCTGGTGTAACCGGAGAAACAGGGCGAATTTTTATCTGCGATTTAACAGGTGATGCTGTGAATGATGTTTTATTTGCTGTGAATGATTCAGCGACCGGGATTCGCTGTTTTGGCGTCGAATTTAAAAATCATCAGGCGCAAATCCTATTTACTTCAGAAGGAAAAGATGTAAAGAGTGGAGACCTCATATTGACTGGTGACAATAATGGACAAACCCTGAATGTACGTTCTGGTACCAAAATCCAATTGCGTTTAAACGAAAATCCGAGTACTGGTTATGTTTGGCAGTGGAATGGATTCGATCAAAATCATTTACAATTGTTAGATCAGCAGATGCTGGTGCCAGATGACTCGCCAGGAATGGTTGGGAAACCAGGGCTGCGGGTATTTACGATTTTGGCACAGAATTCCGGTGATACAACAATTGATTTATCTAATTTTCCTATGTGGAAAACACAAGCCGAAGCGGCTGATAATTTTAAAGTGACGATTCACATAATTTAATCATCACATAGTTGGAGGATTTTTTAGTGAAAGTAATAGTGGGTCTCGGCAATCCGGGAAATGAATATAATCAAACACGTCATAATGTAGGTTTCATGTTGATTGACGCCTTAGCAGAACATTTGAAGATAACAATTTGGAAAGATAAATTTTCCGCGAAAATTGCGGAAGGGCATATTGGCAGTGAGAAAATCTTGCTTGTAAAACCACAAACGTTTATGAATCTTAGTGGTAATGCAGTACAGCCGCTTTTGAACTGGTATAAAGTGGGCATTGAAGACTTGATTGTGGCACATGATGATATGGATATTGAAGTTGGCACTATGCGTATCCGCCGCAAAGGCAGTTCGGGCGGGCATCGTGGTATTGAGTCGATTTTAGTGAATAGTGGTGATGAAAACTTTGCCCGTATCCGGATCGGCGTTGGCCGACCGCTGCCGGGCTGGACAGTAGTCAACCATGTTTTGGCGAAATTTACTGGCGATGATAGTGTTAAGATTAAGGAAGTCATCCAGTTATTATTGCCAGCCGTTGAGTGTATTGTTAAAGAAGATGTCGATAAGGCGATGAATAAATTCAATCCTAAGAAAGTCAAAAAGCAAAAACTACCGCAACAAGAAACGACGGCGGGGCGGACTGGACCAGCAACACTGGAAGGTACTGGTGATAAATTATGATTACAGCATTGTATGCCGGTGAAAATGGTGAAATTTTTGATGCACCTGGTTATGCAGGCATGGGGCGTATCGGGGCGGAAAATGTACTACTACGAGAGGAAGACCTGATTTTACTTCCGGAAAGTGCGGACTTAATGTTTTTGCCCGATCGTTTGGCCGTAGGAAAGCAGGATGGTCAAGTTAGGTCGATTACTGGTCTGGCTGTGGCAGCTATTTTACCAGCAGGCTATACAAGGACCCATATGCCGGCTTATCAAAAAGCGGAAACAGCAGAACATTTGGCTCTTTATGGGTATACAGCTGTGGTCCTTTATAAAGAAGAACTTTATGTAGCGGCGATTTATACGGATGAAAATTCAAAATGGGATCCGGCACACTATAATACGAATGAATTGAAAAAATTAGTTAGTCGAACGAAAAAAGATCTAAAGGGCAATCGTATTGTCGAACAAGTGGGCAAGTGTTCCTTGACATGGCATTGCTGTACAGCACAAAATTTATTTTATCGGCGCTGGGAAGCGGGTATTCCAACTTCACCGAATTGCAATGCCAATTGTTTTGGTTGCATTTCTTTGCAGCCAGCTGAGTGCTGCCCTTCACCACAAAGCCGAATTACATTCACACCAACACCACAGGAAATTGCTGAGGTCGGTATTTACCATCTTGATAATGCACCCGAGGCAATCATTAGTTTTGGGCAGGGCTGTGAAGGCGAGCCATCTCTCGCTGCGGATTCTATTGCAGTAGGAATAAAAATCATTCGAAGTAAGACAAGTCGTGGACAAATTAACATCAATACGAATGCTGGGTACACGGAAGGCATTAAGCAAATCGTTGATGCGGGGCTTGATACAATGCGTGTTAGTATTATCAGTGGTTGTGCGGATAGTTATCAAGCTTATTATCGCTGCAGCTATGAACTGGAACAGGTGATTGCATCGATTCGCTATGCAAAAGAACATGGTGTATATGTATCGCTTAATATGTTGTTTTCGCCGGGGTTTAATGATCGTGAAGAAGAAGTCATTGGTTGGAAAGCATTTCTTGAAAAAACACAGGTTAATATGATTCAGGTTAGAAACCTCAATATAGATCCGGACGATTTTTTGGCTGTTATGCCGCCGCTAAAGGGGAAAATGCTAGGAACAAAAGCATTTTTAAATGAGCTTCATCAGGCGTTTCCCCAAATTGTTATTGGCAGTTTCAGTCATTATATTGATAAATAAATGCATTATGATTATATTTTAAGCAACATAAATATATTTGACTTTTTGACTTTTTTCGCTATAATTAGGGTATAAGGAACTGGAAAAAGTGAAAAAATTTTGTCTTTTGCCTATGCTGGTTAAAAATTATTTTAAGGAGGTAAACTTTATGTTTGGAATGGTGCCGTTTGGTTTAAGAAACAATGCTTCGAAACGAAAAGAATCTTTAGAACGTATCATGGATTATATGTTTGAACAGCCGTTGGGTCCGCTCAGTAAAGTAAGTTCCGTTTTTTCATCTTTTAAAGTAGATGTTAAGGATTGTGGGAGCTCCTATGAAATTTTAGCAGAATTACCGGGTATCGATAGAGCAAATATTGTTTTGGACTATGATAAAAATTATCTTTCAATTATGGTAAACCGCAATGAAGAACACGAAGAACATGATGAGGATGGCAAATATATTTGTCGTGAACGTCACACCAGTAAAATGGAACGTTCTTTCTATATTGATGATATCGATGAAAGTAAAATCAAAGCAGAATTAAAAGAAGGTATCTTAAAAGTAGTATTGCCAAAAAATTCGGTTGAAGAGCTAAAGAAAACAATTCCTATTGAGTAAAATAGGCTGACTATTGGGAAACCTAGGCAAATCATTTTTGATTTACCTAGGCTTTTTTTCGTGGTTTTATTTTTAAGAAAAGGATTGCGATTCTATCTATGGTGGTTATTATTTTAAGTTTAAAATTGGTGTTTGGAGTATTTTTTCGCTTTAATGAACTGTTAAATTATTTTTAGCAAAAGACCTAATACTCTTGTTGATTTTTAGGAATATTGTGTCTTTTTTTATCGTAGGTCTTTATTTGATATGATATACTATATGTATAATCATTTTTGGGAAAAATAGGCAGGTCTAAAAATTTATTTCGTGGTCAGATTCAGCTGAAAATGAAGAAGGTGAGTTAGATTAAAAATAACAGAAAATTTTTTAATTTAAAAAATAACTTTTTATTACTTACATTTATTGTTATTTCGGTATCGCTGCTCGTAACGGATTTTTTAATCAGCGATAAAATATCCACGATTACATATGATAATTTACAGACAGAAGCTATCGAAATTGCAACAATTACAGCCAGTACGCCAGCTGTAATTGACAACTTAGCCGGACATGGTGATCCACAGGATTTGCAACGGTTTGCGAATCGGATTTCTTCGATTAGTGGCGTTCGCTTTGTTGTAGTTATGGATATGAATAAGAAGCGAATGTCTCATCCCGATGCGAGTAAAATTGGGACATATTATGAAAATGATGATGCTGATGAAGCTTTTTTGGGAAATCCGCAAACATCTGTTGCCTCAGGTTCACTTGGTGAATCGCTCAGGGCATTTGCACCGGTTTATACAGCGCAAGGGAAACAGGTTGGTGTCGTTTTAGTTGGTATTATGGTGGATGAAGTAACTTCAGCAGCAAGCCAGAGTCGTAATAGTGTCGCTTTTGGCAGTATATGCGGACTGGTAATCGGAATTATCGGGGCTGTATTTTTAGCGCGGCAGATCAAAAAATATACCTTTGGTATGGAACCATTTGCTATTGCAAAAATGTTAGAGGAACGTAATGCTATTTTGGAATCGATTCGTGAAGGTGCTTTTGCGATTGATAAAGAAGAACGGATTACGATGATTAATAAGGCAGCGATGCGACTCCTCGATGAGGCAGAACTCAAAGATGACCCCATTGGAAAAAATGTTGAAGAATTTATTCCTAATACACGGATGCAAAATGTTTTAAAAACAGGCAAGGCTGAACTCGATCAGGAACAAAATTTAAATGGATTAACTATTTTGACAAATCGTATCCCAGTGTATGTAAATCATGAAATTGTAGGCGTCGTTGCTACTTTTCGTGATAAAAGTGAAATGCAGAAATTAGCTGAGAAATTGATTGATATTAAAATTTATGCAGAAGAATTGCGATCACAGACCCATGAGTTTATGAACAAACTTCATGTGGTTGTAGGAATGATTCATTTGGAAAATTATGATCAAGTTAAAGATTATGTAGCACAGATCGCTCATACCTATCAAGTTGAAGTTGGTGCAGTTGTGAGAGCGATAAAGGATCCGGTGCTAGCTGGTTTCTTATTGGGAAAGCTTAGTTTGGCACGTGAGGTCGGCGTTCAAATGAAGCTGACCGAAGATTCGTTTGTACCGGATTTATTTGATGCCGATATTGTCCATGACCTTATTACAATTATCGGAAATTTAGTAACAAATGCATTAGAGTCCTTAGAAAAAGCAGCTATCAAGGAACTTTTTGTGAAAATTTTACATGAGGATGATCGCTTATTTATCGAAGTAAGAGATACAGGATCTGGCATGGACCAAAAGCAAATTAATCTTATTTATGAAAATGGGTATTCAACGAAAGGTGAAAATCGAGGGCTTGGTTTATATATAACAAAACGGAGTTTAGCTCACTTAAATGGGAAGATCTATGTTCTTTCGGAAATGGGTCAAGGAACTACTTTTTATGTAAGTTTGCCATATCGGAGTAAGGAGCGATTTTTTGATTAAGGTAATAATAGTTGAAGATGATCCTATGGTTGCAGAGCTTAATAAACGATATATTGAATTAGTTGAGGGGTTTGAAGTAGAAACTGTGCTTCATTCAGCCGATGCGGCTTTGCAAATGTTAGATACGTGTGCGGTAGATCTTGTTTTACTCGATATCTTTATGCCAGGGATGAATGGCATTGAATTGTTGATGAAAATAAGAGAAAAAGGAAAAAGTATCGATGTGATTGTAGTCACCGCAGCTTGTGATAATGCGACGATTATGCAGGCTTTGCGTTTTGGCGCGATTGATTATATTATCAAACCGTTTGAATTCGATCGCTTAAAAGATGCTTTGGCCAATTATAAAGAATTAATTCATGTGATGTGTGATGAATCGATGATTCAGCAGAAAGATTTAGATCATTATATTTTATATAAAGATCATTCGGTTAATGTACAATTGCCAAAAGGTATTGATCGCAATACGTTGAAACGTGTTTGGGATAAGATACAAAGCAGCCAGCAAAAAATATTTTCGACAGAGGAAATTGCTGTACAGGTTGGAATATCACGTGTTTCAATGCGAAAGTATTTGGAGTTTATGAAAGAAATTGATGTTTTAAAACTTGAACTTATTTATGGAACGATCGGTAGACCCGTTTATAAATATCGTTGTGCCAGTATGGGAACACAACTTATTACGCGTTATTTTTAAGCGTTATAAAATTTGTATGATAGTTAACAAAACAACAGGATTAAAGGAACCCTTACAAAAAAAGGGGCTGCTTTGATCCTGTTGTTTTGTTTCACTGACTTTAATTACAAAATAGTTTGAATATTTACATAATGTATACAAGATACCAATAATAGGGTATTTTTAACTTAGATAAAGAACGCTTCCGGGATACGTGTTTCAGCAGGTACATATAGTATGATTGATCCTCGATGCGGATTTTAAATTATTGGAGGTGCAGCCCTTGGGTAAAACACTGGATAAAATCATAGCTATGCAAAAAAAATCAGAAAAAATAATGCAGGGCGGTGGTGCTTGGCGTATTGCTAAGCAGCATGAAAAAGGCAAAATGACAGCTCGTGAACGCATTGCCATGTTTTTTGATGAAGGAACTTTTATTGAGTTAGATCAGTTTATGAAACATCGCTGTACAAATTTTGGTCAGGAAAAGAAGGATCTACCGGGTGAGGGCGTAGTATCGGGTTATGGAACGGTTGATGGCCGCCTTGTTTATGCCTATGCACAAGATTTTACAGTAGAAGGTGGTTCACTGGGTGAAATGCACGCGGCTAAGATTTGTAAAGTTATGGATCTAGCTATGAAGATGGGCGCACCGGTTATTGGAATCAATGATTCTGGCGGAGCACGTATTCAAGAAGCTATTGATGCATTATGTGGTTATGGAAATATTTTCTTGAGAAATACCCATGCATCAGGTGTCATACCGCAAATTTCTGTAATCATGGGACCTTGTGCCGGTGGAGCGGTATATTCACCAGCACTTACGGATTTTGTTTATATGGTTAAAAATACCAGTCAAATGTTTATTACGGGTCCGGCGGTTATTAAAGCGGTTACAGCCGAAGAGGTTACAGCTGAGCAGCTTGGTGGAGCAATGACACATAATACAACTTCAGGAGTTGCACATTTTGTCGCTGAAAATGAAGTAGACTGTATTAATCAGATTCGCTATCTGCTTAGTTTCTTGCCAAGCAATAATCTGGAAGATACTCCAATTATGGAAACGGATGATGCTGCTGGACGAATTGATGAAGAGCTAAATACTTTACTGCCAGATAATCCGAATCAGCCTTATGATATGAAAGATATCATTGCGACGATTGTCGATAATGGAGAATTCTATGAAATTCATGAACATTATGCACGTAACATTATTACCTGCTTTGCTCACTTTGATGGCAGATCTGTGGGGATTATTGCAAATCAACCAGCAGTAATGGCGGGTTGCCTTGATGTAAATGCCTCCGATAAATCAGCTCGTTTTATTCGTTTTTGTGATGCTTTTAATATTCCCATTGTCAATCTTGTTGATGTACCAGGATTTTTACCGGGTACAGATCAAGAATATGGCGGTATCATTCGTCATGGTGCAAAAATGCTTTATGCGTATTGTGAGGCTACTGTACCTAAAATTACGGTTATTACTCGCAAGGCTTATGGTGGATCTTATCTTGCCATGTGTTCACGTGATTTAGGTGCAGATCAAGTTTTGGCCTGGCCAACTGCTGAAATTGCAGTTATGGGACCGGCTGGAGCAGCTAATATTATTTTCCGTAAAGATCCAGATGTTGCAGCCAAAACAGCGGAATACATTGAGGAATTTGCTACACCTTATAAAGCAGCGGAACGTGGTTATGTTGATATGGTTATTGAACCAAGTGAAACGAGATCGAGGATTATTACAGCACTAAATATGCTTGCCAGCAAGCGCGAAAGTCGACCAGCTAAAAAGCATGGAAATATACCATTATAATTTATCGGGTTTTGAAAAATTTTTACAGGCGGGTCAGACTGGATACATTCATTGCGAACAACGAAACAGCAAAGGTCGGACCTGCATAATGAATAGGAGGTGCCAATATGGGGATATTTTCATTCTTATTTGGTGAGGATAAAGCAAAACTAAATAAGAAAAAAGTGCAGACCGCCGCAAACACGGATTTGCCAGTTGTGAAGCCCGCGGCGGGGCTGTCGAATGAGATTGTCGCTGTGATTTCTGCTGCAGCATATACTATGCTGACAGCAGAACACGGTCAAACAGCATTTAAAATTACTCGTATCAGCAATGCTTGGGTAACGGCAGGGCGACAGCAAGTAATGGATTCTCATAGAGTTTGTAAATCTTAAATAGGAGGTTTTTAATATGAATAAAATGGATCTTAACATCACAATTAACGGTGTTTCTTATGCGGTGGAAGTTGAAAAAACGGGAGGCAGTTCTACGGTACCTTTAGCGCCAGTAACTCCGAGTATCGTTGCACCTGCTGCTCCAGTCGCTGCGAAAGCCCCTGCACCAACAGCAGAAGTAGCTGTTTCGGCTGGTGATACTGCAATTCCAGCACCAATGCCTGGTAAAGTTAGTAAAGTAAATGTTAAAGCAGGTGATCAAGCTAAAAAAGGAGATGTCCTTTTGATTTTAGAAGCGATGAAGATGCAAAATGAAATTTCCGCTCCGGTAGATGGCACTGTCAAGGCAGTGAATATAAGCGGTGGCGATAATGTAAAACCGGGACAGGTTCTAGTAATATTAAGTAACTAAAATATGATATTTAGTAAAGTGCCTTAAGGCATACTGAATTTTGCATTTTACATACGATATAAGGAGGAAGAACAATGGAGTCTTTGCTATTACAATACCCTTGGTTAGATGAATTATTGATGGGTTTTATAGGTCTTACGTGGAAACATGTAGTCATGTGGGCGATCAGTGCCTTACTTATTTATTTAGCTGTAAAACGCGATTATGAGCCGAATTTACTTTTACCCATTGGGTTTGGTGCTTTGCTGGCAAATATACCAAATTCATCCGCTATTTCGCAGGTAGTCGGAGAAGAAGGCTTTCTTTGGGTTTTATATAAAAGTGGAATTGCCAATGAGTTATTTCCTATTTTAATCTTTATTGCCATTGGTGCAATGTGTGATTTTACACCTTTGATTCGGCGTCCTATCGTAATGTTGTTTGCCGCAGCCGCTCAAGTTGGTATCTTTGGAACTGCTATCTTGGCAACGTTGATGGGATTCTCATTTGAGCATGCCGCTTCAATCGGTATTATTGGTGCTGCGGATGGACCGACAACAATTTATGTTGCCAGTCGTTTTGCCCAAGAACTCCTCGGACCATTATCCGTGGCTGCGTATTCTTATATGTCATTAGTACCAATTATTCAGCCACCAGTTATTAAGGCCTTAACAACAGAAGCGGAACGTAAAATAAAAATGGGTTATTCGGAAGAAGATGCTGTTTCGAAAACCACGCAATTTTTATTCCCACTCATGATTGTATTGATTGCTGGTATGGTAGCTCCTATTTCGGTTGCACTGATTGGCAGTTTGATGTTCGGGAACATTCTAAGAGTTTCTGGAGTTGTTGAAAACCTTTCCAATGCAGCACAAAATGAACTTTCGAATTTAGTAACATTGCTTTTAGGTATCACAATCGGTGGTACGATGTCTGGTGACAATTTTTTAACGGTCCAAGTAGCTATGATCATGGGACTTGGTGCGGTTGCTTTTGTATTTGATACTGCGGGTGGTGTATTATTTGCTAAGCTATTAAATTTATTTAGAACGGAAAAAATAAATCCAATGATCGGGGCCTGTGGTATATCGGCGTTTCCGATGTCTGGACGTGTTATTGCCAAAATGGCTTTGAAAGAAGATCCAAGCAATTTTATTATCCAGCATGCAATCGGTGTTAATGTAGCTGGACAAGTAGCTTCGGTTGTTGCTGGTGGTTTAGTACTGGCACTCATACCGGCGCTTACAAAATAAAAAGTGAGGTGTTACTTTAATGGATGGAGCAGTTTTAAAATCAGTTACTATGATGGCGATTGCCTTGCCAACAATGTTTATCGTTATCGGTGTTTTTATGTTGGCAACTACATTGTTACATAAAGCTTTTCCAGCTTCGGATGACGAAGAAGAGTAAATGGGTACAGCACAGTCAAATCAAATAATAAAACGTCAATCTATGAAAGATGATAGTAGTCTTGTTTTTTATAAAAGGGAGAATTCTAATATGTAATCAATATTCGATAATTGTAATATAAGGAGGAATACTTCTATGGAAGCACTCTCTAGCGCAGCTATCGCTTCATTAGTTGGTATTGTAATTGTAGTTGGTATATCTATGTATAATGAAGATCTCAATGTTGGTATTATTGCCATAGCTTTTGCTATCGGTATTGGTGCGCTTTTTGCAGATCTTTCGGCAGTTAAGATCATGCAGGCTTGGCCAGTTGATTTGTTTATGGTATTAACAGGCGTAACATTTTTATTTGGTATTGCCACGACAAATGGAACGATGGAAAAACTTACGGCTAAGGCCATACGTTTGGCTAAAGGCAATACAGCTTTAATTCCCTTAATAATTTTTATCTTAATTACACTTATTACAACGATTGGTCCGGGGAATATTGCTACGGTAACGCTTATGGCCCCTGTAGTTATGGCTATAGCGAATCGCATTGGCATGAAAGCATTCTTAATGACGCTGCTTGTTGTTGGTGCCGCGAATGGGGCAGCATTTTCACCAATTGCACCAAGTGGAATTATTTCTAACTCTTTTATTGCTAAAATGGCGCCGCAACTTGAGGCTATGGGGCAGCATATGGGCGATTTGAATATGTTAGCTTGGAAGATTCATTTAAACTCTGAAATTGCTCAATTAGCTGCCAATATCGGCGGATTCTTAGTACTTGGCGGATGGACTTGGGTCAGAAAACAGCGTACTTCGAGTTTGAGCATTGATGACATTGCCCCAAAACCAGAGCCTTTTGATAAAAAACAATGGATGACTTTGGGGTCTATCGCAATCCTTGTACTCTTAGTTATTTTGCCAAGTTTATCGGTGACGAAACAGTTTTTCACACCAATGATCATGGATCTTATTGGTAATGGTAAGGTGACAAATGTAGGTGCTATCGCGTTTTTGCTTTCTTCAATTCTTTTAGTTTTAAATGCGGGTGACAGCAAAGCGGCTGTTAAAGCTGTTCCGTGGTCGGTTATTATTATGGTAGGCGGCATGGGAATCTTGATTGATGTTATGGATAAAGCTGGTGGATTAAATGCGATGGTAGGTCTCATTGCAAATGTATCTAATACTACGAGTATAAACGGTGTATTGGCGTTCGCAACCGGATTTATTTCTTCTTTTTCCAGTTCTTCCGGTGTAGTAATGCCAATGTTTTTACCGCTGGTTCCAGGACTGGTTGATCAACTTGGCGGCGGAAATGCAATTGCCATGATTTCCTCAATTGATGTTGGTTCCCATTTAGTTGATACTTCACCATTATCACTTTTTGGTGCAATGTGTATTGCTTGCGCAGATGATAAAGAAGATAAGGGGAAGTTATTTCGCCAATTGTTGATTTGGGGTTTCTCAATGTGTGTTGTTGGTGGTCTTCTTTGTTATGTATTCTTCGGGTTACTTGAACTTTAATAAAATCTATATATGAGGGGGGTGCTGAAATAGATATTTCGCACTCTCCTTTTATCGCAAAAAGATTAAATGAAAGTGGTGGACTATATGAGCGCTGTAGTAAAATCAATATCAATATCTACAAAAAAAAATAGATGGGTCATGATGGTTAGCATACTGTTTTTTACGGTATTGCTGGGGTTTAATATTATGAACTTTGTTATGCTGCATATTTTTCAGCCGCTTGGATTCGCTTTTGATGCTCTTTTTATATTTGTGTTATTTAACCGTATCAATGCCGAGTATATTTGTGAAATACAGGCGAAGTCATTAATATTCACCAAAAGAAGTCTCTGGGGTACAACAAAATATGAAGTTTTGAATCAGTCCATTATGGGAATTTATTTATATCAGCCTAAATTAATCGATATTACAAATTTCAGGAGAACATATAGGATGCAATCGGCACTTGATCCGAGGAATGTATGGACCATTGCATATACGGTTTCTGGGAAAAAAAACAAAATAGAAAATTGTCGAATTTATTTTAAACCGGATCAAAAATTTTTAGCTGAGCTTACTAAAAACCTGCCAAACAAAATGATGGAAAATGATGAAAAAGCAGTACTTGCCGATTTAAATAGGGTGTAAGGAACGAAGTGGAACAGTTAATTTTATACAAAAACATAAGCTGGAAGGTGAAAATTATTCCTAATGCATAGCTTGTCCAGTGAACATGCGCATATTTTCCCTAAAATAAATGTTGAGATAGCAGGTAAACTGTGTATTTTAACATTTATTTTTTGTGGTTTAATTGGCGGTTATGCTAAAAAAATAAAATACCGGAAATTTTTTGGCGGAGGTTGCGGTATTGGAAAAAAGGATTTATAATTACAGTATTGTCATCTGTCAAGACAATAGAGAACGTGATGGAGAAATTATAAATGAAAAATTTAGTACAAGAAATTGAAAAATTAAAAAAAGAACGGCGGGCTGTTATTTTAGCGCATGTATACCAGCCGCCAGAAATTCAAGCGATTGCGGATTATACAGGAGATTCATTTGGTCTATCGCAGCAAGCCGCGGCAACGGATGCCGAAGTAATTGTATTTTGCGGTGTGCATTTTATGGCGGAAACCGCCGCTATTTTATCACCGGGAAAAACAGTGTTGCTCCCGGCAATAGACGCTGGATGCCTGATGTTTGACGATATGATTGAGCAGGCATTAAAGAAAAAAATACAAGAAAAACCGGAGGCAGTTGTTGTTTCATATGTAAATACACCAGCAGCAGTGAAAGCTATGAGTGATATTTGCTGTACATCTGCCAATGCAGTCGCCGTGGTTGAATCGATAGCCTGTGATAAAGAAATTATTTTTGTGCCGGATCGAAATCTCGCCTCGTATGTACAAGAACAGACGAATGCTAATATTTTTTCTTGGCCAAGCTGCTGCCCAACACATGCACGTCTGTCAAAAGACGAACTGCAGGCAATGAAAGAAAAGCACCCCCAGGCGGTCGTTCTGATGCATCCTGAATGCGAGCCAGAAGTGAGGGGAATTGCTGATTTTATTGGCAGTACGACTAATATTGTAAAAGAAGCGAAACGCAGTCAAAACCGTGAATTTATTATTGCAACGGAGCAGGGGGTTTTGTATCAGCTGACAAAAGATTGCCCAGATAAAACTTTTTATCTGGCATCAGATAAAATGGTTTGTAGCAATATGAAAAAGACGACACTCGAAAAAGTCAAAAATTCATTGATTCAGTTAGAGCCACGGATTATCGTTCCCGAAGAGATTCGTTTGCGGGCAGTCGGAAGTCTGCAAAAAATGTTGGCAATTTGCGGTTAGGAGAGTTAGGATGCAGCGTTATTTAATGAATTTTTCGACCAAGGATCTTCCCGTACAAAAAACGGATTGTCTTGTGGTCGGCAGCGGGGTTGCTGGGCTCATTACTGCCTGGTATGCGGCTGAAAAAGGTCAGCAGGTTTTATTGATGGTAAAAGATACATTACATGACAGCAATACCAATCAGGCACAGGGCGGGATTGCTTCCGTTTTTGGTAAAGATGATACCTTTGCTTTGCATGTGACCGATACAATCACAGCTGGAGCTGGGCTTTGCGATGAAGAAATCGTGAGACTGGTGGTTGAAGAAGGACATGATGCGGTAGAGAAACTGATGGAATTAGGGGCGATATTCGATCGAGATGAACAGGGAAAGATTGCTTTGGGGCGTGAGGGATGTCATTCACGGTCAAGGGTTTTACATGCCAAAGGGGATGCGACTGGAGCTGAAGTTGTACGCTGTTTGTTGGCGGTGGTTGAATCACATCCGAATATAGTAATTATGGAACATCATTATTTAGTAGATCTGCTGGTTCAGCAGGGAACTTGTTATGGTGGACTTGTCTGGGGTGAGCAAAATAAAGAATTATTGCTGATTCGAGCAGGAGCACTTGTTTTGGCTACGGGCGGTGCGGGACGATTGTTTGTTCATACAACGAATCCGGACGGAGCGACGGGAAGTGGAATTAGCATTGCGTATCGCGCGGGGGCGGTTCTTATGGATATGGAATTTGTCCAATTTCATCCAACAGCACTTGCGTTTACGGGTGGGGATAATTTTTTAATTTCCGAGGCGGTACGTGGTGCAGGTGGTATTTTGCGTAATGCGCGAGGAGAACGTTTTATGCCAAAGTATCATGAACTGGCGGAATTGGCACCGCGCGACATTGTGGCACGAGCTATTTTCCAGGAAATGAAACAAGATGGTGCAGATCATATCTATCTAGATGCTAGGGCGATTGATCAGCTGACAGTAAAGTTTCCCATGATTACAGCGACTTGCGAAACATACGGGATCAACATCCAGTCAGACCTTATTCCAGTCGCTCCGGCAGCACATTATATGATGGGAGGCATTCAAGTTGATCAAAACGGCGAGAGTAATATCCATCAACTATTTGCTTGTGGTGAAGTTGCTTGTACAGGACTGCATGGTGCCAATCGTCTGGCGAGTAATTCACTTTTAGAAGGACTCGTTTTTGGGCGGAGAATTGCTGAGCTTATAGCACTGCGACATGTGGCAATCCATGAAAGTATTGAGTGGCAATGTACGTCTCTGCAAAAGAAGTCATATCGCTGTGCTATAACAGCCATGCAAAAAGTAATGAGCCGCCACTTGGGACTCATTCGTGATCCTTCTGGTTTGGAGTTTGCCAATGAATTTTTTGCTGATATACATAATGATCTAGATGGAACAAGTGCGTCCAGCCAACAGGAGTTGGAATATCGTAATATGCTGCTGGCTGCACAACGTATTGCTCAGACGGCAGCGATGCGCCAAGAAAGTCGCGGGGGACATTATCGTAGTGACTATTCCAGACCTTTGGCTGCTTGGCAGCAGCATATTTTAGAGAAAAGCAGGTAAAATTATGAAATTTAAAAACTTTAATCTGGATCGGTGGCTTGAAAACTGGTTAACAGAAGATCTGGGCAGTGGTGATCTGACAACGAATCTAATTGTACCGGAAGCAGCTGTGGCAAAGGCGTGTATTCATTCTAAAGATGTAGGACTTTTGGCGGGCGTTGATATTGCTGGGCGTGTTTTTACGTTTCTAAATTCTAATATTCAATTTACGGTACAGGCGCGAGATGGGGCGCAGCTTGATAAACAAACCGTGATCGCAACCGTCGCAGGTGATGCACGCAGCATTTTGGCGGGGGAACGGCTCGCACTCAATTTGCTTCAACATTTAAGTGGTATTGCTACACAAACAGCACATTTTACAGCGTTGGCAGCGCCATATGGTGCACGTCTGGTAGATACTCGCAAGACTACGCCGGGGCTTAGATTACTTGAAAAATATGCAGTGCGGGTAGGAGGGGGATTCAATCATCGTCTAGGGCTCTATGATGCGGTGCTCATTAAAGATAATCATATAAAAGTAGCTGGGGGCATCAAGGCAGCATTGGAATTGACCAAAAGAGAAATTTCACATATGACAAAGGTTGAGATTGAAGTGGAAGATCTTGCTGGAGTCGAAGCAGCTCTTGCGGGAGGCGCAGATGTTATCATGCTGGATAATATGGATTGTAATCAAATGGTACAAGCCGTAAAACTGATTGGTGGACGTATTCCGGTGGAGGCTTCCGGCGGTATTACAGCAAAAACGGTGGCGGCTATTGCTGCAACGGGGGTAGATATCATATCAGTGGGGGCATTGACGCATTCCGTTCGATCCCTAGATATCAGTCTTGATATTGATATAACCAAATAAAAAAATATAAAGATGTCTAATAGAATCGGTGCATGAAGTTACCGGTTCTATTTTTATGTTGAAGCATATATTCGGCACTAACTGGGAATGCGAAAGGAAAAATACAAGAATGATTCGGAAAAAAGATAATTTATGAAGTTTTTGTGAATTTCAGTGCATTTATGTAGGACTTTTTGATCTAAAGAACGAATATTATTCTTATTGGGTTATAATTGTTTTTTGTAAGAGCTAGAGACTCGATATTAAAAGTATGCCCATTGTATATAACAAAGGTTAACCTTTTGACCATAAGGATTATTAGTGTTAATTATAATGAGGAGGTAAATATATGCTCGATGAAAAAGATTGGGAATTATTTAAACAAAAACTGAAAATGAAGACGGGTATTGATTTGAATTTGTATAAAGCAAATCAAATGCAGCGCCGGATCGGGAATCTAATGACGCGGCATGGCAGTACATCTTATGTGGCTTTTTTTAACAGTATTGAAAATGATAAACAAGCTTTTGCTAATTTTATTGAATACCTGACAATCAATGTATCCGAATTTTTTCGGACGCCGGATAAATTTTCGCAGCTGGAAACAACGGTAATTCCAGATTTATTGAAAAAAAGTTCAAAGCTTAATATCTGGAGTGCTGGCTGTTCAATCGGAGCGGAACCTTATTCCATGGCAATGATTTTAAAAGAAATGACGCCCATGTCAAAACATCGTATTTTAGCGAGTGATCTTGATATTGAAATTATTACGAAAGCTAAAAAAGGTGTTTATTCTGATAATGAATTAAAAAGTATTTCAGCGGATCGTAAAAGAAAATATTTTACCGCAGAGGCGGATAAATTTGCAGTTTTACCTGAAATCAAGTCCTGTATTGAATTTAAACAGCATAATTTATTAAAAGATCGTTTTGAAACAGGGTTTGATCTTATTTTATGTCGTAATGTAGTAATTTATTTTACGGAAGAAGCAAAAGATCAATTATATAGAGACTTTTTTGCAGCACTGAAACCAGGCGGTGTTTTATTTGTTGGTGCCACAGAGGCTATCTTGAATTTTCGTAATATGGGTTATGAATCTTATTTACCATTTTTTTATCGCAGACCAATGTGATCGATCATCTAGATTATGTAGATGATTTTGCTATAAATTGATTTCGTCATAATTAATCGTGAGAAATGTGTTACAATAAAAATACACTCTAGAGCGGAATCAATTGCGGAGGAGATTTTATGTATTCGAATCAAGAAATCGAAACGATGCCTCGCGAACTCATGACGCAGCTGCAGACGGAACGATTGCGCAAGACAATGAAATGGGCTTATGAAAAAAGCCCTTTTTATCATGAAAAAATGAATTCGATGGGGCTGACAGACCAGTCTATACAAACTTTAGGCGATTTAAAAAAAATGCCATTTACAACACAAAATGATCTAATAGCAAATTCCCCATTTGGCTTTTTAACAGTACCAATCAGCGGTACGATCCGTATGCGAATCGTTGGCAGGAATTTCAACATTGCCCGTGCCTATACGAATGCCGATGTTGGACGTAATGTTGAAATGATGACACGCTGTTTGATGGCGGGGGGCGTAACCAAGGGAACTATCATGGAAGTGATTGATGAATATTCAGATGAAAATGCTTTGAGTGTTCAATATGCAGCCGAAGTACTTGGCGCGACGGTGGTTCCGTCTCCTTTAACGAATTTGGAACGTGCGATTACGATGATGAATCAATTTGGGGTAGATGCAATCGTCAGCAATCCGAAACAGCTTTTACAGCTAATCATCAATGCGCAGGCATTTGAAAATGATATAAAGGGTATGCCGCTTACGGCTATCTTTTGTATGAATGATTTGCTTCGCAACAATATGGATACGCATTTGAAATCTAGGATTGGTGCAAAAATTTATAATATGTATTCACCTATTGAGTTTGGCTGTGCGGGCATGTTATTTGAATGTGAACATAAATGTGGTTTTCATATACAGGAAGACTATTTTTATCCAGAAGTTGTCCGGCTGGGTGATAATCAAGCCATTGATGAAAATCACATGGGCGAACTTGTTATCACATCTCTAGCTTTAGAAGCAATGCCATTGCTTCGCTTTAGAACAGGACAGATGGTGATGATCGACCAAGAACCCTGTAAGTGCGGACGTACCTTGCTTCGGCTTAAGACGCCTTGACGAAAAAATTTAAAGATTGTATGTTTGCTGCACCGGATAAAATCTGGTGCTTTTTTTATTCTTGCAGGGTTTTGAGCGAGCTGAAAAGAATTTAAGATTTATAGATAGAGGAGGGAACATCAGTGCGTTTTATTCATACTTCAGATTGGCATTTAGGTCGGTTGTTTCATGGTAAACATTTAACAGAAGACCAGTCGTATGTTCTTGAACAATTTTATCAAGTGGTGAAAGATACAAAACCAAATGCAATATTGATTGCGGGCGATATTTATGATCGTGCAGTACCACCGATTGAGGCGGTAGAACTTTTGGATGATACGCTGGCACGTCTTTTGCTGGATCAAAAGATACCAGTCATTATGATAGCTGGTAATCACGACAGTGCCCAGCGGATTGGGTTTGGCAGTAAATTACTTGCAGGGCAGGGGTTGTATGTAACGGGACAACTCACGAATCCTTTAAAGCCGGTGGTGTTGACGGATTCATTTGGTGATGTGTATTTTATGCCGTTTACCTATGCCGAACCATCTTTGGTGCGATCCATATATCAACGTAATGAATGGTTGGACTTTGATGGGGCAATGAAATTTTTAGTGCAGCAGAGTTTGCAAAGAATCCCAGAAGGGGTACGCAAGGTTGCAGTGGCACATGCTTTTATTGCTGGCGGGCAAGAGTCTGAATCGGAGCGCCCATTATCGGTAGGAGGCAGTAGTAATGTCAGTGCTGGAAATTTTGCTGACTTTGATTATACGGCATTAGGACATTTACATAATTCGCAAAAAGCAGGTGGAAAACAGATTTGCTATTCGGGTTCTTTGATGAAATATTCGTTTGATGAGGCAAATCAGACCAAAGGAATCAATATAGTAGACATGGATAAAAATGGGCAAGTAGAGATCGAAATGGTTTCGCTCAAGCCCAAATATGATGTTTGTAAAGTGTCAGGCTATTTTGCCGATATCTTGCAAAATCGTGAACAATATCCTTCGCAGGAAGACTATATGATGGTTTCACTGAAAGATACGCAGGCAATTCTTGATGTGCATGGGCAATTAGAGAAAATTTATCCGAACCTCATGCAGATTGAACGACCTTATTTAAATATAGGTGGAAAATTAACTGAGGCGCGTTTGGACTATCGTACAAAGACGGAACTCCAGTTATTTGGTGATTTTTTTCAGCAGATGACAGATCGTGAGTTGAGTCAAGAGCAAAAACAAACTTTTGCCACAAATCTGGATGAACTTTTCCTTAAAACACGGGAGGGCAAATTATGAAACTGCTGAAACTTGTTTTTAGTGCATTTGGTCCTTATTTAGGAAAAGAAACTCTGGATTTTGCTGATTTACAGGGACGATCATTTTTTTTGATCCATGGACCGACAGGGGCTGGCAAAACAACGATACTGGATACGATTTGTTTTGCTCTTTATGGTGATGCCAGCGGTGAAAATCGTGAAGCGAAAATGCTGCGCAGTGATAATGCCGATATTGAACAAATGACAGAGGTCGAGTTTACTTTTTCATTAGGTCAGGCTTTATATAAGGTATGGCGTGCTCCAGAACAGCAGCGTCCCAAAAAACGCGGTGAGGGTACGACTTTAAGTACGGCGGATGCATTGCTTTATAAAATAAACGGCAGTGAAGAAAAATTATTGGTCCAGGGCTATACGAATGTTACGCTGCAAATTGAAAAACTATTGGGATTTAAGAGTAATCAGTTTCGGCAAGTCGTGCTGCTGCCACAGGGAGAATTTCGCCGGCTGCTTTTAGCGAATTCGGTGGAGCGACAAGAAATCATGCAAACTTTGTTTAAAACAGAATTATATCGTCAAATTGAGGAACACCTTAAAGAAAAAGCAAAAGATATTGCAGCGGCTAAAAAAGTGTTGGATGATGAGCAGGATTTTATTTTGCGTGAACTGGAAGTTAATTCCTTGGTTTGTTTAGAGGAGCGGATTGCCAGTAAAAAAACAATGCTTGAACAGACAGTTAAGCGGGTAGAAAATTTGAGGATTTTGCAGCAAAAAGCCCAAGCTGCCGATGCGGCTGGTCGCCTTAGTGAGAGTAAATTTGAGGCAGCGGCAAAAGCTGCCTTGGAAAAAGCAGAACAGGAAACGAAAATTCCTGTCGTTGAAGACTATCGTAAAAAATATCAGGCGGCGCAGCAAGCAGCAAGTTTGGAGGATCTTGAAGTTCAGGTTCAGTCTTTGCTGGTGAATGTCAAAACGGATCAAGTTAAACTTACGCAAACTCGTGATAATATAGATTCTTTAGGCAAGCAGTTGCAGGTGGCGGAAGAGAATTTTCGAAATGTGCAAAAACAAGAACCAAAGCGTCAAGCTGTGGATGCACAAGTTATACAATTGGTGGCATTTGCAGAAAAACTGACTGGGGTGGCAAAGGCTCGGCAGGTTGCAAAACAAAAAGAAGCTGCCGTCGAGCAAGCCTTGGTCTTGCAGCGCGAGGGCGAAAAAAAGATTTTGCTGCTAGCTGAAAAACAGCAAAAAGCACAAGCTTTGGTTCTGCCATTAACGCAGCAGACAGCGAAAATCGAGGGATATCAGGGTGAACTAGTACGGCTTGGAAATTTACAAATCAAATTGAATGAAGCGGAAAAAATTGATGGTGAATTGCTTGCAATACTTGAAAAAAAACAGCAGGAACATATTAAACTGACGCAGGTAAATGAACTTTATGAAAAACAGCAGCTTCAAGTGATACGTCTTCAACATCTATTTGCGATTGGGCAAGCTGCTATTTTAGCTCAAGGCTTGAAAGAAAAACAACCTTGCCCGGTTTGTGGGTCTTTGTCACACCCTCATGCAGCGAGCAGTACAGACATATTGCCGACTGAAAGTGAAGTGCAGGAAGCACAGCAACAGTTGGCAGAACTCGATAAAAAAAGACAGCAGCAGCAGCTTGATTTGAGTAAGGCTGAAACCAAATATGCTACGAGTGTTAATCGAAAAAATGACAGTGAATTTGCTTTGGGAGAAAAACCACCATCCATCGACGAAGTGAGAAAGCAGATTAAATTGTATGAGAGTTATCTAAACAGTGCGAAACAGGCAGGCACTGAACTGATGAAAGTTGAAAAAGCATTAGAAAAACTGCAGCTGGAGGAAACTTCAATCAGTGAACAGCAATCGGAGTGGAGTCTTCACTGCAAGCAAATCGATAATGAATATCAGGCAGCTACGGCCGTTGCCAAGGAACGCGAAGAAGCCTTACCTGAACTTTATAGGGATTCAACTGTTTTATTAGAGGCTCAACGTGATGCAATCCATAAACAAAAAGAGCTTAAAAATGCTTTTGAAAAAGCAGATCAGGAAGTTCAGCGTGTTCGCAGTGAATATGCGGTGGCTGCCGCAACTCTTGAAATAGTGCAGAAAAATTTATTGCAAGAGCAGGAGCGGTTAGCGCAGACTGAACAAAAATTTGCTATGCGGTCTCGGGCAGCAGGATTTAGTAGTCAGGAAGAATATCTGACTGCTAAATGGACTGAGAAACAAAGGCAGGAAGTTAAAGAACGGATACGGGTATTTGATGATAAATTGGTCGCGGCAGAAGATGCTGATCAAAAAGCACGGGCGGCGGTAGCTATGCTAGAGAGACCGGATCTGACGGTATTAGAACAAGAACTGCAAAAGACGGCGCAAGCTTATAATGAAGCCTATGCTCTGTGGCAGCAAGCAAAAGAGCAGATAAAGCAAAGCCAAAATAAAGCAAAACGGTTGCAGATACTTGAGGTGAAATCGGCTTCTATCCAAGAAGAATACGGTGTGATTGGGACTTTGGCAGCTGTTGCTGGCGGTAATAATGTACATGGTATGACATTTCAGCGTTTTGTTCTGAAATCATTATTGGAAGATGTGATTGATGCCTCCAATATGCGATTGAAAATTATGAGCCGCGGTCAGTATACCTTGCAAAGTACACCGGAGCGAACACGTAAAAATGCAGCAGGCGGTCTTGAAATAGAGATTTTTGATCAATATACGGGTTATGCGAGATCCGTGGCAACCTTATCGGGTGGCGAAACTTTTTTAGCATCTTTATCACTGGCTTTGGGATTGGCTGATGTGGTGCAAAGTTATGCTGGCGGCATACATTTGGATACGATTTTAGTTGATGAAGGTTTTGGAACTTTAGATCCGGAAGCGCTGGATATGGCAATCAAAGCTCTGATTGATTTACAAAAAGGCGGTCGGTTAGTGGGGATTATTTCGCATGTTCCAGAACTAAAAGAGCGAATTGATGCGAGACTTGAAGTTACCAAAGGCAAACAAGGCAGTCGTGCTGCTTTTCATGTAGGATAAATAGGTATCCAGTATAAAATAGGGAGTCAGGTGAGAACATGCCATTGCAATTTATTATCGGACGCGGCGGATCTGGAAAAACAGCATATTGTTTAGAGTCCATGCGAGCCAAACTTTTTGCAGCACCGGAAGGGGCGCCTTTAGTTTTGATTTTACCAGAACACATGACATTTAAAGTAGAAAAAGAATTAGCGAATACACCTGATTTACATGGTTTTACCAGAGCATATGTTTTTGGCTTTCGGCGCTTGGCCCAGCGTGTACTGTTAGAGACTGGTGGCGCGATTTATCCATCAATTACAGAAATTGGAAAACGATTGCTTCTCTCAAGGGTGTTGAGTGATAATCTCAATACGTTGCATACATTAGGTCGAGCGGCCCGCCAACGTAACTTTACCGATTCGTTGGCACGTATGATTGAGGAATTCAAAAGCTATGGTGTTGCGGCAGAAACCTTGCAGCAAGCGGCAGCGTCTATGACAGCAAGTGCATTAAAAGATAAACTGGCGGATTTAGCTTTGATTTACCAAGGGTTTAATCGTGGGATGGAGGGGCACTATACGGATGCGGAAGATGTACTTGAGGTGATGGAACAGAAAATTGCGGATTCGTTGATCTTGCGTGATGCCGAAGTTTGGATTGATGGATTTGTTTTTTTTAATCCACAGGAAATGAATATTTTGCGGGAGATTTTATTGACCGCGAAAAGTGTAAAAATAACGCTTTCTTTAGAGCATGCTGATTCGCTGGAGCATACGATTGATACGTCGCTTTTTCATCGGCAGTGGAAGACGTTGCAGCAAGTCAGACGATTGGCAGAAAAATTGGATATGAAGGTAGACGTATTGGAGCTCGCTTCGCCAAAACGTTTTGCTGTGGCAAATTTAGGGCATATTGAAGCAAATTTATTTAAGTATCCCATACAGCCTTTTACAGAGCCTGGCGGGACAGCGATTGTGGAAGCTGCGAATCGTCGTATTGAAGTTGAAGGTGTTGCGGTAGACATTTTGCGATTGTGCCGCGCAGAACACTACAAATGGCGTGATATAGGCATATTAGTCCGTGACAGCAGTGCCTATGAAGATGTATTACGGGCGGTATTACAAGACTATCAAATTCCATTTTTTAGTGACAGCAAACGCCAAACAATTCATCATCCGCTGGCAGAACTTTTGCGTTCAGTTCTTGAAGCCTTGCATGGCTGGAAATACGAGCCCTTGTTTCGGTGTTTTAAAACGGATTTTTTTCCAGTAACACGTTCACAAATTGATTTGCTCGAAAATTATGTACTGGAATTTGGTATTTGTGGTAATCGCTGGCTGATGGAAGAAGACTGGAGTTATCATAAACGGTTATCTTTGGACGAAGACAGTGAAATAAGTGATGAAAATGCCGAACGGTTAGCACAAATCAATCAGATTCGGCGTCAGGTTATGCTTCCATTAGCAAAATTTGCGCAGCAGATAAAAAAAGCCGCCACAGTTTGTGAACGCACGACGGCTTTATACCAGTTGTTCACAGAATTGGCGGTACCTGAGACGCTCGAGAAATGGGCTAAGGCAGCGGAAAAACGAGGGGATCTTGACGAAGCCCGCCAGCATCAGCAACTCTGGGATGATATTGTCCAGCTGTTTGACCAGTTAGTGGAAACTTGCGGGGCGGATGTAATGAACGCGGATGTTTATGAACAAACAATGAATGATGGTCTCGATGGACTGATGATTAGTTTGATTCCCCCGGGACTCGATTATGTCACGATTGCACCATTTGATCAAAATAGTCTGGACAATACAAAAGCTATTTATATTATCGGGGCCAATGAAGGTGTGATGCCAAGGCGCGGCAAGACAGAGGGTCTGCTTACGGATGGTGAAAGAGCAGAACTAGCTTCGCTGGGACTGGAACTTTCGCAAGGAGTCGGTGCCGATAATTTTGCGGAAAAATATTTGTTGTATAGCGCCTTTACACGAGGCAGCGAGTATCTTTGGGTGTCTTATCCCTTAGCAGATCAGGAAGGGGCTGGTTTGAATCCATCTTCACTGGTACAGAGGTTGCGTGAACTTTTACCGTCTGTAAAATTACAGTCTTTGCCGCTAGAACCTTTACCTGGGACCGAATACTGGTCCATTGCCCAGCCGCGACAGGCTGTAGCGAAATTAGCGGGAGCCTTACGTGCTTATCGGAAAAACGGCTTTTTAAGTCCTGTTTGGCAGGATGTGTATAATTGGGCTTTGATGGATGAGTCGATGCAGCCTGTTTTGAAAATGGTTACAGCTGGTTTGTTTGATTTGCGTCAAGCCGAAGCGTTACCAACGGAAGTAGCGAAACTCCTATTTACGAAAAACAAACGCTTACGCGGCAGTGTGACCCGATTTGAAAGATTTCGTGCCTGTCCGTTTCAGCATTTTGCGCAGTATGGACTCAAACTCAAGGAACGGGCTGAATTTTCTTTTGCTGCTCCGGATTTGGGGAATTTCTTGCATGCAGCACTGAAGGGCTTTGGTGAACGGATGCAAGCGGAAGGTCGTAATTGGAGCGATGTTAAAGAGGGCGAATATCAAAACATATGCGGTGAAATTGTTGCTGATTTGGCACCTAAATTGCAAAATGAAATTTTGCTTAGTTCGGCTAAATATCAGCATTTGTTAGGTCGAATTCGCCGTACGGTCGAGCGAGCGGTGAAACGGTTGATTGCCTTTGATTATGTAAGCTGCTTTAAGCCAATTGGTTTTGAAAAAGCGTTTGGTCATGGGTTGGATGCGCTGCCGCCGCTCACCTATAGTCTGGAAGATGGCTATCAGATAGAAATAACTGGACAGATTGATCGCATTGACTGCATGGAAGAGGATGCCCGTAAATATTTTTTAGTGATTGATTATAAGTCAGGCAATGCTTATTTGAATTTGATTGATGTCTATTATGGACTTAGATTGCAGTTGCTGACCTATCTGCTCGTGGCACAAAATGCTGCACAAAAACTAGTTGGTGGTAAAACGATACCGGCTGGTATTTTATATTATTTCTTAAAGAATCCAGTGGTGAGTGCAAAATATCGACTGAGTGAGAAAGAAACAGAAGCGGAGTTAATGAAAATGCTTAAAATGCCAGGGTGGATATTGGCGGATGCGGAGATTATTCGTCAGATTGATTCGTCGTTTAATTTTATTAAAGTTTCATTAAAGACCGATGGCGAAATCAAGCAAACCGGAAAAAATAATGTAAAAAGTGAAGAGGAATTTATGGCTCTGCTGGGTTTTGTTGATTATATTTTATCGGATACTGGTAGGAAAATTATTAGCGGCGATGTTTCTGTCAGCCCGTTTGCTTTAGACAATAAAGAGGCTTGCACCTTTTGTCCGTATCGTTCTTTTTGTCAATTTGACCGGATGATACCCGGACATGAATATCGACAACTGAAAAAATTGGGAAATGAAGCGGTTATGGAATCCATCACAGAGGAGGCAGCAACATGGCATGGTCAGAAGCACAATTAAGAGCAATTAACACCTATGATAAAAATTTATTAGTAGCTGCTGCTGCCGGGTCAGGTAAAACATCTGTTTTGGTAGAGCGAATCATTCAGCGATTGCTCAGTGGAAGCTGTAATATTGATGAAATTTTAGTGGTTACATTTACAAATGCGGCAGCGACAGAAATGCGGGAACGGATCGCTCTGGCGATTGATGTCGAACTAAAAAAAAATCCGCAGTCGCGGCAGTTAGAACGGCAGCTTGTTTTACTCAATACAGCCTCGATTTCAACACTGCATTCCTTTTGCCAAACAATCATTCGGCAAAATTTTCACCTTTTGGATTTGGACCCGAAATTTCGTCTGGCGAATCAACAGGAAATGAACCTAATGAAACGGGATGTTTTGGAGACGATATTTGAAGAGGGTTATGAAAGTAAAAATGCTGGATTTTTGAGTTTTGTTGATGCTTATGCCGACGAACGCAGTGATGAGGAAATGTATGGGATTTTATTAAAACTATATGAGTTTTCACGTAGTCAGCCTTATCCGGAACATTGGATTGAAACCTTGCCGAAAAATTTTGCTTTGGCAGAAAATATGACGGTGGATGATACACCCTGGCCACGAATCATTAAAGAACAGCTGAACCTTGTATTGGAAGAGTGTCGAATTCAGTGTGATGAGCTTTTGCAAATGGCACAAGAACTGGATTGTGCATTTTATCTGCCGGTTTTGCATTCAGACCTGGAAAGTATTATCCAGTTGCAGGGTTTATTAAAGTCTGATTGGGAAACATTGCGTAATGGTATGTATGCAGTGAAATTTGCAACACTTACAGCACCGCGCGGTACGGATGCCGATCTGAAAATATTGTTTCAAAAACCACGACAGCAAGTCAAAGAAAAAATAAAAACCATCAAAGAAGTCTATTTTATGTCTGATAGTATGGAATTGGTAACTGATTTACGGGAAACCGCTCCATTGATGCAGGCTATTTGTGATATGACCGTGACATTTGCGAATGGTTTTGCTGCTGCCAAACGCAATAAAATGGTTGTGGATTTTAGTGATTTAGAACATTTTGCTTTGCAGATTTTACTCGATGAAACGTCCACGCCGCAGCAGATGAAACCATCTGTCACCGCACTGAATTTACAGCAAAAATATGTCGAAGTCATGGTTGATGAATATCAAGATACAAATGGGGTACAGGAAGCAATTCTGTCGTTGGTACGAAAATCATCAGCACCAAATCTTTTTGTTGTTGGCGATGTAAAGCAAAGTATCTATCGGTTCCGCTTGGCCGATCCAGAACTTTTTCTGACAAAATATCGTGAATATCCAACCGCAGGTGCCGCTTTTGCCCGTATCGATTTAGCGCAAAACTTTCGCAGTCGAGTGGGAGTTCTTGAGGCAATCAATTATATTTTTGCTCAGGTTATGTCAGAACAGGCAATGGAACTGCCTTATGGTTCAGCAGAGCAGTTAAACCCTGGACCGCCATATCCAGAATCGGAAGGAGCAGGGATTCTGGAAGACTCGATAGAAGTTGATTTGATTGATCGTGATGAAACTGGGGGCTTTAGTGAAACTGAAATTACCGAGGGGGAAGCCCAAACAGCGGCATTGGAAGAAAAGGAAGACTTGAAGGGGTTTCCGTTGGAAGCCAGGTTCATTACCAATAGAATTCAAACATTGATGGACGAAAAAAAACAAGTTTTTGATAAAACGACAAAAACGTACCGTCCTTTAGAATGGCGTGATATTGTAATCTTATTGCGTTCTGTCAAGGGGAAAGCCAATATATTGCTAGAATTATTACATGCGAATAATATCCCGGCTTATGCAGCAGTGGACTCGGGTTATTTTGAAGAAACTGAAGTGCGAATCATGCTGGCGTTATTAAATATCATTGATAATCCGCGTCAGGATATACCGCTGGCTAGTATCTTGTATTCGCCAATTATTGGGTTATCACCAGTCATGCTGGCAAAAATTAAACTTTTGCAGCCCAATGATGATTTGTTTGCCGCGCTTTTGCGGGTCAATGAGCCTTCGGTCGAGATAGACAGTGAAGTTAAAGAAAAAGTGATGAAATTTGTCCTTCAATTAAGCAGCTGGCGTAATTTGGCGATGTGCAGCAGTGTACCAGATCTTATTTGGCAATTATTTCGTGATACGGGCTATTATGATTACGTCGGAGGAATGCCGGGCGGTCTTTTGCGGCAGGCGAATCTCAGGGTGCTTTATGACAGAGCTAGAGAATATGAAACCACAAATTTTCGTGGACTATTTCGTTTTTTGCGCTTTGTTGATAAGATGCAAGATACTGGTACGGATTTGGCTGTGGCCAGGACGCTGGGCGAAAGTGAAAATGTAGTACGTGTCATGAGCATTCATAAAAGTAAAGGGTTGGAATTTCCCGTAGTCATCGTGGCTGATCTTGGCAAGAAATTTAATCTGCAAGATAGTAGTGATACCCTTTTGGTTCATCGAAAATATGGGTTGGGTCCGTTCGTAAGCAAACCGGATATTTCCTTGCGCTATCCCACAATTGCCAGACAGGCAATTGCTTGTCTAATGAATCGGGAAAGTAAAGCCGAAGAGCTCCGAGTTTTATATGTTGCGTTAACGCGGGCGAGAGAAAAATTAATTTTAGTTGGATCAAGTACAAAATTGGCTGATCGGGCTTTAAATTGGTGCCGCAATATTGATTTGACCTGCCCGGTGCTGCCAACTTACACAATTGTCGGTGCGAAGACCTATTTAGATTGGATTGGTGTGACACTTGCACGCCATGAAGATGGTAAAGTGCTGCGGGATTTTGCTCAGACTACGAAAAAACGCCTCAATATAGTTTGTGAGAACCATTCACGTTGGCAAATTCATATTATAGCAGCTAGTGTCATTCAAAACCAAGATGTTATATCCAGCGAAACGGAGGTCTTGTTGAATGCGGTTAAAGCGCAGCAAACTTTACCGGGATCGCCGCAGCAAAAATGGGTTGAACAAGTTTTGAATTGGCAATATCCTGATAAATCCATGCAGGAAGTTCCGGCAAAACTTTCTGTAACGGAGATGAAGCGGCGCTTTGAAGTGATGGATACACAAGCCTTGTCGCTTTTTAAACCGAAATTGATTGTTACAAGACCACGTTTTATTCAAGAACAAACACAGCTTACTGGTGCAGAATACGGGACACTTATGCATGGTGTTATGCAGCATATTGATTTTTGCAAAGACTTGAGTGTAAATGGGCTTAAATTGCAGTTGGAATCTCTTGTCGCAAAAGAGATGATTTTGCCAAAGCAGGCAAATCTCATTGATTTAGCAGGTGTGTATCAGTTTTTTGCTTCTTCACTCGGGCAAAGAATGATATGCGCAGCGAAGGTAAGGCGTGAACTTCCCTTTAGCATAATGCTGCAGGCGAAAAAGTTTTATCCGGATATATTGGATGAGGGAGAAAACATTTTTGTGCAAGGAATTATTGATGTTTTATTTGATGAACCGGATGGCATGGTTTTGATTGACTATAAAACCGATAAAAACACGCAAACGGAAGCTGTAATCGATAAATACAAGATGCAGATTAATCTTTATAGTGAAGCCGCTGAAAAAATATTAAAAAAAACCATCAAAGAAAAATATCTTTATCTATTTCATAATGGAACCATAATTCCAATGGAATGATGTCAGTATACAAGCAATTGTCTTATAAAATAGCACTAGCCAATCGACTAGTGCTGTTTCTTTGCCAATTTGGAGGCTGGAAAAATCGTAAATGTTACCCAATAGAGAATTAACAATAAAAAGCGACTTGCATATTACATGCGAGCCGCTTTTATGAGTTACGAGTTATCATTGTTTACCTTCTTTATTCATTTGTCTGCAAGACTTCTCTTAAGTAGAAGTACATGCTTTATCAAACAGTTAGATCTAGCTATAAATGATGCATGTCATGCTTACGCATTCATTTACTGAGTTGCCGATACTACTTATAGGGACAAGAACCCAGATACGCAACATATATCAAAGTGCCTTATAAATATATCGAGTTGGAAATTTTGTATTGCAATACATCGAAAGGCTGGTTGTCAAATCGTTATGCTCTCAGTTGTGTTATTACTGTGCCACTTTTATTTCCCTCTAGGCTTTTTGAGTACGCATAATGCTAAGAACCATCATTGCGTCTAACTATGCCATTTGAAAATAATCTTTCCAGAAATGCACGTGAATCCAAACCCACTTGAGAACGACTTGTTGTGTTTTTTTATAACACCACATCCCTTCACATTTGGTTAAAGAAGAGTAAAATTGAGGTGGTAAACTATTCCTTGTTTCTCTTCTTTATGTTTTTATTATAGCATAGAAAATATGTTATGGCAATATTCTAATTATTATTTTTAAAATAATTAGGGACGAACAATAGAGCGGATGATTTTACTGGATAAGGGTTCTGTTTATAAAAAAAAAGACCCTTATCGCAGTAGGAAAATCGATAGGAGCCACTGTTATGTGTTTAAACAAAATAGAGTTTCTGATCTAAAAATTTTAATCTGGGATAATAGAGGGGCTATCGGTAATCGTTGATAAAATAACAATGGTTTGTGTTTTTACGATACCGGGATGATTTTTAATTCGAGTCAATAATAGTTCCAGAGTCCGGGTGTTTTCGGTAATAATTTTCAGGGAATAATCAAAATCGCCAGTAATGTAAAAACATTCTTTAATTTCAGCTTCATTTTTCACAAATTCCGCAAAGCTGTCGCTATGGGTTGGATTGTCAAAACGAAGAAACATTAAAGCCATCAGGTGTTTATTGAGCATGGCTGGATCTAAAATAACTGTATACTGTTTAATGACGCCGGATGCTTCCAGCTTTTTTAGTCTTTCACTGATTGCCGGCATGGACAAAGAAACTTGTGAACTTAAATCAGAAATTGTCATGCGAGCATTTTGCTGTAGATTTTTCAGGATTTTTTTATCAATATCATCCATTATGAAACACCGCCGTTCTATATGATTTAAAGCATCTTTTTATTTTATATGCATATTATATTATAACAGGATCAAGCGAATCTGTAAGCTTTTTTCTTCTATATATAATGTAAAATGGTCGATAGTAGATGTTTTAGAAAATAATATGAGGGTATTTTCTAAAAACAAAGGAACTTTAAAGGAACTTTAATGACAGCAAACGAATATATATCAGATTGAAATATTTTTAGGAGTGAAGTAGTTTGATTCGATTGCAAGTAAACGTTCAGAAACGTATTGCTATTTTTATAGGATTGATCTTGTGTTTTCTTGTCATTTTGTGTGGACGATATGCTTGGCTGCAACTGGTTCAAGGTGGACAGCTGGCTGAACGGGTCAAGGCACAAAGTGGTGAACAAAAAGTATTGCAGTCTCCTCGCGGGACTATTTATGATCGCAACGGTCGGGAACTTGCCGTGAGTATGCTGACAAAATCACTTTTTGTCGATCCGAGTAATGTAAAAGATGCGGATCAGTTGGCTGCTGATTTAGCACCTATTCTATTGGTTAGTGAGGCTGAAATCAAGGCAGATATAGCTCAAGGCGGTGGCTTTGTTTGGATTAAACGCCAGCTTGAACATGATGAAGCGGATAAGGTCCAACAACTTATCGATGAGCAAGGCTTGAATTGTTTGGGGTTCAAAGAAGAAAGCAAGCGCTATTATCCAAACGATATGTTAGCGGCGAATGTAATTGGTTTTGTTGGTACGGATGATTTAGGTCTTGATGGTATTGAGCAGGAATTTAATTCTGTTATGAAGGGTGAGTCAAAAAAGCAAGTATTGTTCACGGACATGCAGGCTCGCCCAATTTTTGATTCTATTTTTTCCAGTGCATCTTTTACAGGTGAGCGCTGCAAGGATGTTTATTTGACGATCGACTCTACGATGCAGTTTATCGTTGAACAAACAATTGATAAGGCAGTAGCCGAAAATAATCCGCATGCAGTTACAGCTATTGTAATGAATCCACAAACTGGTGAAGTTTTAGCAATGGCAAGTCGTCCATCATATAATCCAAACAAATTTTATGACTATAAAGCGACTGATTGGAAAAATAAAGCAGTTTCATTTGTCTATGAACCTGGATCAACATTTAAAGCCGTTGTAGCAGCTGGAGCGCTGCAGGAAAACCTTGTTACGCCGCAGCAAGTTTTCGTCGATCCCGGATATGTAATGGTATCGGGACGTCGGATTCAAAACTGGAGTGCAGACAGTTTTGGTACAGTCACATTTTTGGATGTTGTTAAACAGTCCATCAATACGGGTTTTGTTCAAGTTGGTCTTCGGTTAGGTGCTGAAAAACTGACACATTATGCTAAGATTTTTGGCTTTGGTAAACCCACTGGTATTGAATTGCCGGGGGAAGAACAGGGGATTTTATTTGATCCGAAAGATATGCGTGACTCTGATGTGGCAACGATGTCGATTGGGCAAAGTATTGCTGTTACACCACTGCAGTTAGTAACGGCCATGTCAGCAATTGCGAATAATGGTGTATTATTGAAACCACATATTCTAAAAGCTGTCTATAATGCGGATGGCTCGACTTATGCACAAACACAGACTGATACTGTGCGTCGCGTTATCGACCAAGACACCGATACGACCTTGGTGGGAATGCTGGAGCAGGTTGTAGCTGCTGGTGGTGGCAGCAAGGCAGCGGTAAAAGGGTATCGTATTGCAGGTAAGACTGGAACGGCACAAAAAATCCGCGCTGATAGCAGTGGCTATATGGAGGGGCATTATATTGCTTCTTTTTGTGGTTTTGCCCCCGTTGAAAATCCTCAGATAACAGTTATTGTGATGATTGATGATCCGTCAGGAATCTATTATGGCGGTCAGATTGCTGCACCGATTGCTGGGGAAATTTTTTCACAGCTGTTTCGTTATTTAAATATTGCTCCATCAAGTGATCCATTGGCGGGTCAGCCTAAAAATGCCCAAGTGGAGGGGACTTTTCCGGCAACAAAGATTCCAATAGTGCCTCAAGGTAAAATTCTGGTGCCAGATATGACAGGCAAAAGCCTGCGGCAGGTTTCTGACGAATTGGATAACCTAGGGATCGTTATGAAACCAAGCGGTACAGGGATTGCAGTACGGCAAAGCATCGAACCCAATACGATTGTTGATCAGCACACCGAACTGACGGTTTATTTTGAAACAAATTGACAATGGAGAAAAACGGCTAAAAATACCCTTTCAATTTAGAACTGAACGGTGTAGAATAAAAAAAGAATTCCGCAGAGAAAATCTTTAAGTTATGGCTATAAATAAAATTCAGAGAGGCAATAGCTGCTATCTGGATTTTATTTTGCAATTATTTAATGAGGGAGTGAACGGTATGCCAAATCGTGCAGTCTGGGTCGAAGTTGATTTAGCAGCAATTGAACACAATATCAGAGAAATTAAGAAAAAAGTGCATGGCGGTGCAAAGTTCTGTGCAGTCATCAAAGCGAATGCGTATGGTCATGGAGTTGTACCTGTAGCTAGAACTGCCATTGCTGCGGGGGCTGATTATCTGGCAGTAGCAATTTTGAATGAGGCAGTTGAACTGCGTGATGCAGGTTTCACGGAGCCTATCTTGATCTTGGGATTTACACCACTCGAACAGTCTGGTATTCTTGTTGATCGTGGCATTACACAGACCGTATTTTCTTATGAAGCAGCGGAAGCTTTATCAAAAACGGCCATTTTGCAGCAAAAAACGGCAAAAATTCATCTAAAAATTGATACGGGCATGAGTCGTATCGGTATTTTACCAGAAGATGCGGGTGAACTTGCCAAACGAATTCAACAATTGCCTTGTATTGAATTAGAAGGATTGTTCTCGCATTTTGCCTTAGCGGACAGCCATGATAAATCGTTTGCGAATGAACAGCTGCAGCGATTCAAACAAGCCATTGATTTGATTGAAAAACAAGGTATCAATATTCCACTCAAACATATTGCCAACAGTGCAGCAACATTAGAGATGCCGCAAGCACATTTTGACATGGTCAGAGCGGGGATTATTCTTTATGGACTATGGCCATCTGACGAAGTAGAACGCTGTGTGGACCTTCGTCCAGCTATGGTTCTTAAGGCGAAAATTGCTTATTTGAAAGAACTGAAAAAGCAGCAGTCGATTGGATACGGTCGCACGTTTATAACCAAACGTGACAGCTTGATTGCGACTTTACCGATTGGTTATGCCGATGGGTATACGCGCTTGTTTTCAGGTAAAGCACAAGTTGAGATTGCGGGGCAGCGCGCTTTGGTAGTGGGACGTATTTGTATGGATCAATGTATGGTTGATGTGACCGATCTTAAAGCTGTACATAATGGCGATGAAGTTGTTTTGTTTGGCAGTGAAACGCTGCCAATCGATGAAGCAGCATCCTGGCTGGGGACTATCAATTATGAACTGGCTTGTATGGTTAGCAGTCGTGTACCGAGAATATATCGTTGAAGACGGATTCAACGAAGTAAAATGCTTCAGTAAGAACTCTTGGTTTGACAGAAATTTGAAAGATATACTATAATAGAAAGATATATTTGTAAATTGTAAGACATAATATGGCGTTGCCCTTGTTTTTAATTATATGGAGGTCGAAGAGATGTTAGATATTAAATTTGTCCGAGATAATCCGGGAAAAGTAGAAGAAGCCTTAAAAAATCGTCATAATTCAATGACTTTGGCTGGGTTTATGGAATTGGAAAAAGAACGCCGGACTATTTTAGGCGAAGTAGAAATACTGAAAAGTCAGCGAAATTCCGTTTCTAAACAGGTCAGCGTGATGAAAAAAAACAATGAAAATACAGATGCAATTGTTCTTGAAATGCGTCAGGTTGGTGAAAAAATCAGTGGATTGGATAGCCGCCTTAAAGAAGTTGAAGCAGGACTGCGGGACATCATGCTTAGTATTCCGAATATGCCAAATGAGTCTGTACCAGTAGGTAGAGACGAAAATGACAATCCTGAAGTTAGAAAATGGGGACAGCCAAAGCAATTTGATTTTACACCGAAGCCACATTGGGAAATTGGTGAGAACTTAGAAATTTTAGATGCTGAACGTGCGGCTAAAGTAACTGGAGCTAGGTTTACTTTTTATAAAGGACTAGGAGCGCGTTTGGAACGTTCCCTTATTAATTTTATGATGGATTTGCATACAGACCAGCATGGTTATACGGAAATGTTAGCACCTTTTATCGCTAACAAAGAAAGCATGATTGGGACTGGGCAATTGCCGAAATTTGCGGATGATATGTTTAAATTAGAAGGTCTTGATTACTATTTGGTACCAACAGCTGAAGTTCCAACCACTAATTATCATCGTGGTGAAATTCTTGATGGTGACCAATTGCCGGAAAAATATAGTGCATATACGGCTTGTTTTCGTGCTGAAGCAGGGTCCGCGGGGCGTGATACACGCGGCTTGATTCGTCAGCATCAATTCAATAAAGTTGAATTGATCAAGTTCGTAAAACCTGAAACATCCTATGATGAATTGGAAAAATTAACGAATGATGCCGAACATGTTTTGCAATTATTAGGGCTGCCTTATCATGTGGTACTGCTTTGTACTGGAGATATGGGCTTCACGTCGGCAAAAACGTATGATATTGAAGTATGGCTGCCAAGTGCCGATATGTATCGCGAGATTTCATCCTGTTCGAATACGGAAGCTTATCAGGCACGTCGAGCTGATATTAAATTCCGTCGTGATGCAAAATCAAAACCGGAGTTTGTTCATACGTTAAATGGTTCTGGTTTAGCAGTAGGACGAACTGTTGCGGCTATTTTAGAAAATTATCAACAAGCAGATGGCTCAGTTATTGTTCCTGAAGCACTGCGTAAATATATGGGCGTGGATATTATTAAAAAGGCATAAATCTTTTAGACTGCATTCATCTTTTTGGAGATGAATGCAGTTTTTTGATCTGGTTCATAGTACGAACTATTTACAAATCTGTTGATTTCGTTATAATAAGAACTATACTATTTGTTAGGAGTGTTTAGTAATGAGTACTTATGTATATAAAACCCAGGGAACATGTTCCCGTCAAATTAGCGTTGATTTAGAAGGAAAAACAATTAGAAAAGTAGCATTTGAAGGCGGTTGTGCCGGTAATTTAAGTGGTATATCACAAATTGTGGAAGGCATGGATATGGATTTTGTTATTGAAAAATTTGCAGGTAATACCTGCGGTCCAAGATCGACATCTTGTCCAGATCAATTAGCGAAAGCTTTGCAAGAAGCCTATGCAGCCGAAAACGCATAAGATCGATATCAATAGAAAGAAGGCTGGTTCGCATGATATTTGATACACATCTTCACACAAAAGTGTCGGCTGATTCCGAAATGCAGATAACAGAGGCTTTGACCAGGGCCCGTGAACTTAAGCTTGGTTTAATTGTAACAGAACATATGGATTTTGATTACCCGGATCCCAGTTTTATATTTGATCCGCAAGCCTATTTTGCTGAATATGCAAGCTATAGAAGTGATTCTTTATTGCTTGGTGTGGAAATTGGTATGCAGGAATCCTGCTATGAAAAAAGCCGTGTTTTGGCAGAGGAAAATCACTTTGATTATGTTATTGGCTCAATTCATGTATTGGAGCATACCGGAGATATATATTATCCATCTTTTTATGGAAATCGACTGAAGCAAGACGTGTATTCGATTTATTTTAAGACGATGGCAGATGCTGTGAAGCAGTATTCCTTTATTGATGCGCTGGGACATATTGATTATATTGCACGGTATGCTCCATATGCAGAATCAGAAATTTATTATCATGAATTTGCCGAGCAGATTGATGAAGTATTACAAGCCTTGATCGCACATGATACCGTCATAGAGCTCAATACGCGTCGCCTAAGTGATCGTTCTGTCATTAAATCCTTAGCACCTATTTATAAACGATACTATGATTTGGGTGGACGTTATATAACGCTTGGTTCCGATGCACATAAAATGGTCGATATTGGCAGTCATTTTACTGCGGCAAAGGAACTAAGCCAATGGTGTAATTTGCAATTGGTATATTTTAAAAATCGGCGAATGCAGTATGTATAAATTTTAAAAAGAAACCTTCGTATGACAAGTATAGAATATTTGTCAGGCGAAGGTTTTTTTTTATAGTTTGTAAAAATTTTCTTCTTGCGAGAAATTTGTTTGATTTGTGAGGAGCTTCACTTTATGTTTATTGAGGTAGGTTAAATATTCCGCAGGTGGTTCTTTATCAATAATAAGGTAATTGAGATCACTGATTTCACAGTAGGTCATTAGTGAGGAAACATCAATTTTTGAAGAATCAATGAGTAATACTTTCATATTGTTTTTTTGGGCAAGATAGCGTTTGATTTCGCATTCGAGCGGAGAAGCATTGGTTACACCGTTTTCCAATGAAATTCCGGTTGAAGCAAGAAATGTTTTGGATATATTGTAGTTATTTAAACAGTTGACAACACTAGGACCAACAAATGCATTGGATGGCAGGTACAAGGAACCGCCCGTCGCGATGATAGTAAGCTGACTATATGCCGCTGCCAGATTGATGACATGAACGCTGGCTGTTACAATTGTTAAGTTTTTCTTTTCGGCAAGATAAGGAATCATGTGCATTGTGGTTGTTCCTGAATCAATATAGATAACATCACCATCACAGACAAGCTCAGCTGCCAAACGGGCAATTTGCTTTTTTAAAGATGGATTTTTTATTTCACGGGTCGCAAATGGTTCAGGGGATTCTGTACTGTGTTTTAACATGATTCCACCATATACTTTTGTTATAATGCCATGTTTTTCCAGTTCGGCAATATCGCGGCGGATCGTATTTTTGGATACATCAAAGATTTCACAAAGTTTATTGATGGAAATACTATCGGAATCCTCGAGGATTTCTTCAATCTTGTTTAAGCGGTTAATTTTCATAAATTTTCCCCTGTTCTCTTTTAATTTTCGTAGATTTTAACACATACTCATAATGTATTCATAAAAATAAGTATATTTTGAGTATGTTTCTTATGGTTTATTATAAATGTCTTTCTTTGAATATACAAGTTATTTTCAAAAAGACAGGAAAGTTCTGCTTATTTTCATTAAAATAGAAGACTATATTAAAAAATATATAAATATTAATAATTTAAATGTAATATAAAGATAGGAAATAGTTATGGATAAATAATAAAAATTAATAAACTATGAAAAACTATTGACAAAAAGAAGTAAATGTATTAACTTATAACCATAAGGTAATCAAAAGATTATCAAAACAATAATAAAATATACTCAGTTGTATAAGGGGTGTTCATAGTGGGAAATGTATTTTTAGTGCCAGCGAAAATAATATCCGGTGTAGATGTTATAAATGAACTTGGTTTACATATTGCAGGTAAAGGCACAAAAGCACTGATTGTTACGGATAAATTTATGGTTCAATTTGGCAATGCTGCAAAAGTTACAGCAGTTTTAGATAGAGAAAATATTGAGTATGCTATTTATGATGGAGCAAATAGTGAACCTACCGATATCATTGTTGCAGATGGTGTCGCACTTTACAAACAAGAACAATGTGATTTTCTGATTGCCTTAGGTGGAGGTAGTCCCATCGATACAGCAAAAGCCATTGGCTTTATGGCGAATTCGCCGGGACATATTAGAGAATATCTTCATAAAACAATTGATGAAAAAGTTCCTTATCTTGTTGCAATACCAACTACAGCGGGAACTGGCTCAGAAGCGACTAAATTTACCATCATTGCCGATACAGAAAATAATGTTAAAATGCTTTTGGCGGGTCCTTCCATTTTACCGGCACTTGCCGTTATTGATCCCGTTTTTACAATGACTGCTCCACCAAAAGTAACATCGGCAACCGGGGTTGATGCTTTAACACATGCAATTGAAGCCTATACATCTCGGAAAGCGCAGCCGCTTTCTGATATATTTGCTCTTTCAGCGATTAAAAAAATCCACAAAAATCTACCGATTTGTTTTCATGATGCGAAAAATGAAGCGGCAAGATTGCAGATGTCATTAGGTGCGAATGAAGCTGGAATTGCTTTTAATAATGCTTCAGTTACTTTGGTTCATGGTATGAGCCGCCCGATTGGAGCACTCTTCCATATTGCACATGGTGTATCGAATGCGGTATTACTACCAGCCTGTCTGGAATTTGCGATTGAAGACAATACGAAACGATTTGCCGAAATTGGCAGGCTCATGGAAGTTGCTGATCAAAAAACAGATGATAAAACTGCAGCAAAGGCAATGGTAAAAGAAGTCAGTCGTTTTTGTAAAGAAATAGAAATTCCGACGATGCAAGAATTGGGTGTGGCTAAAGAAAACTTTATGTCGCAGCTCGACAAAATGGCAGAAGATGCCTTAGACAGCGGCAGTCCGCAGAATACGTTTCGGAGTCCAACCAAAGAACAAATTATTGAAATATACAAAAAGTTGTTTTAATTTTATAAATATATTACCTTAAAGGAGGACAAAACATGCCACTCGTAAAATTAAGCGAACTTTTAAATAATGTAACAGATAATACCTATGCAATTGGCTCCTTTAATGTTTCGAATATGGAAATGGCAATGGGGGCGGTGCAGGCAGCGGAAGAACTCAATGCACCACTGATCTTGCAAATTGCGGAAGCTAGACTGAAATATTCACCACTGGCGATTCTGGGTCCAATGATGGTGGCAGCAGCTAGACAGGCAAAAGTACCAACAGCCGTGCATCTCGATCATGGATTTACGATGGAAACAATTCAATTGGCACTTGAGGTGGGGTTTACTTCTGTCATGTTTGATGGTTCAAAATATTCACTCGCCGAAAATATAGAAAAAACAAAAGCTGTAAAGGCATTAGCAAATCGCTATGGCGCTGATGTTGAAGGTGAAATTGGTCGTGTTGGCGGTGCCGAAGGTGATTATAAAAGTGTAGATATACTTTTGACAAGTGTAGCTGAAGCGGTGCAGTTTGCTGAAGAGACTGGTGTCGATGCTTTGGCAATTGCCATTGGAACAGCCCATGGCAATTATAAAGAACAGCCGCAGCTTAAAATTGAAAGACTGAAAGAAATTGCCGCAGTCGTCAAGTGTCCACTTGTACTACATGGTGGGACTGGACTTACGGATGTTGATTTCAAAAATTGTTTAGCAAACGGTATTAAGAAAATTAATATTGCGACTGCATCTTATGATCATATTGCAAAACGGGTAAAACTTTTATTGCAAAACAAACCCGAAGCAAATTATTTTGATTTAAGTCATGAAACAGTGGCGGCTACTTGTGAAAACATTGAGCATCATATGTTGATTTTTGGATTAAAAGACAAAGCTTGAAGGAGGCAGATTAAAAATGGCAGTGATAGAGTTTGATCAGACGAAAAGCAGAGATTTGGTTTTAATTGGTCGTGTAACGATTGACTTTAATCCGAATGAATTAAACCGTACCCTGGATAAAGTTGAAACGTTTTCCATGTATCTTGGCGGCTCACCGGGGAATATGGCCGTTGGGGTTAATAAATTAGGTAAAAATGTTGGTTTTATCGGTTGTGTATCCAATGATCAGTTTGGCACGTTTATCCTTGATTATTTTAAAGAACGTAACATTGATATATCACAAATGGTTAGAGCTCGGCATGGTGAAAATTTGGGGCTGACATTTACTGAAATATCGAGTCCGACAGATAGTCAAATATTGATGTATCGAAACGGTGTGGCAGATTTGCAAATTTCGCCACAGGATGTCTCGGAAAAATATATTGCAGACAGCAAGATTTTACTGGTTTCCGGTACAGCTTTAGCGGCAAGTCCATCTCGCGAAGCTTGTCTTTTAGCTGTACAATATGCAAAAAAACATGGAGTTAAAGTGATTTTTGATATTGATTACCGAGACTATACTTGGAAATCAAAAGAAGAGCTGGCTATTTATTATTCTTTGCTGGGCAAGATGAGTGATATTATAATTGGCTCCCGAGAAGAATTTAATTTAATGGAAAATATTCCAGAAGAAAGTAGCATTGCTGATCATGAATTGGCGGATGCATATATTGCGCATGGCAATCAAATTGTTATTATCAAACACGGAAAAAAAGGCTCAATTGCTTATAGTGCGGATAAAGAAGCTTATAAAATTGCTTCCTATAATATAAAATTACTGAAATCATTTGGTGGTGGCGATGCGTATGGTTCTGCTTTTGTGTATGGATTGCTTGAAGGCTGGTCGCTGCCCGAAGCATTAAAATATGCTACAGCGCATGCTGCAATGGTGGTTGCAAGTCACAGCTGCTCTAATGCTATGCAGACGGCAGAACAGATTCGAGAATTTATTGAAAAACATAAAGCGGAACGGGTAATTACGAAATTAGATTGGAGTGAAAAAATATGAAATTTGGACGGTTAGGAAATCTTCAGCATGGTTATAATTCCATGACCACTTGTGACAGTCAAATGTTAATGGATATTGGCTATCAGGTAATTGAAGCAAAGGAAATTTTGAATTTTATCGATCCAGCGAAAGAAACAGCTTTTGTTATTTTAACGGGGCAGATTTTTATAACTTGGGATGGAACAACAGAAAAGATGGAACGCAGATCTTTATTTGACGAAAATCCATATTGCTTGCATGTGCCAGCCAATACCAAAGTACAGATAAAAGCAGTATCGGCAACAGAAGTATTGATTCAAAAAACAGAAAATGAAAACTTGTTTCCCGCTAAATTTTATCGTCCCGAAGATGTGCAGTGCGATCAATTTGGTGCAGGAATGTGGAATGGTACGGCTGAACGAACTGTTCGGACAATTTTTGATTATACCAATGCACCATATTCGAATATGGTCAATGGTGAAGTTATCAACCGTCCCGGTCGTTGGTCTGGCTATATTCCGCATACGCATCCGCAGCCGGAAGTATATACATATAAATTTGATAAGCCGCAGGGCTTTGGCTGTTCTTTTATCGGCGAGGAAGCCTTTAAGATTTCACACAATAGTTGGTCGGCAATTCCTGGCGGTGACAATCATCCTCAGGTTACGGCACCAGGCTATGCAATGTGGTATAGCTGGATGATTCGTCATTTGCCAGGAGATCCATGGGACAAGACAAGAACAGATGATCCGGATCATGTATGGTTATTGGATTAAGCTGTTAAAAAATATGTAAATTTTAATATATGACAGATCACGAAAGGGTGGAATAGAATGGCAAAGACAATTAGACTTACAGTGGCACAGGCTCTTGTGAAATTTTTAAATAATCAATATATTGAATTTGATGGTAAACAAAATAGAATGTTCAAAGGTATCTTTACTATTTTTGGGCATGGTAATGTAATTGGGTTAGGACAGGCATTGGAAGAAGATCCAGGAGAACTTATCGTGCATCAGGGACGCAATGAACAAGGAATGGCTCATGCAGCCATGGGATATGCGAAACAAAAACTGCGTAAACAGATTTATGCCTGCACTTCATCGGTGGGACCGGGTGCAGCCAATATGGTGACAGCAGCAGCGACAGCAACCGCCAACTGTATTCCAGTACTCTTTTTACCAGGCGATGTCTATGCGACGCGTCAACCGGACCCGGTATTGCAGCAGATGGAGCAGCCGAGCAATTTGTCTATTAGTACGAACGACGCGTTTAAGGCTGTCAGCAAATACTGGGACAGAATTACTCGCCCGGAAATCCTCATGTCGGCTTGTATCAATGCAATGCGTGTTCTCACCGATCCAGCGGATACTGGAGCTGTAACCATAGCTTTACCTCAGGATGTTGAAGGTGAAGCATATGATTATCCAGATTATTTTTTCAAAAAAAGAGTTCATCGAATTGACCGTCGTCCGGCTACAAAAGCAATGATTGCTGATGCGGTGGAAATTATCACGCGCAAGAAAAAGCCGATTATTATTTTCGGCGGTGGGGTAAAATATTCAGAAGCTGCTGAAATGTACAAAGAATTTGCCGAAACCTATAATATTCCCTTCGCTGAAACACAAGCTGGTCGTGGAGCAATTGTATGGAATCATCCATTAAATCTTGGCGGAATTGGTGAAACAGGTGGTTTGGCCGCGAATATTATTGCTAAAGAAGCAGATTTAGTTATTGGTGTGGGAACGCGTTATACGGATTTTACAACATCTTCAAAATGGTTGTTTCAAAATCCGCATGTGGAATTCCTTAATATCAATGTATCTGAATTCCATGCTGCTAAAATGGACGGAGTGCAGATTATAGCCGATGCAAAAGCAGGTTTGGCGGCAATCGAGGAAGTTCTTAACACCATAGATTGGAAAACAGCGTATACAGATGAAATAAAACTGGCAAAACAAAAATATGATACTGAGATAGATCGTGTTTATAACGTAGAATACACAGGCGTAGGGTTCATTCCCGAAATTGATGACAGTTTAGATCGTGAAAAAGTGTTTGCTGAATATCAAGCCATTACAGGATCTTGTCTCACACAATCGCGTGCCTTAGGTGTATTAAATGAATGCTTGAATGATACAGATATTATCGTAGGTTCTTCAGGCAGCTTGCCGGGGGATTTGCAAAGAGCTTGGCGCGTAAAAGGACCCAATACATATCATATGGAATATGGATTTTCTTGTATGGGTTATGAAGTTAATGCGGCACTTGGTGTAAAGCTAGCTGAACCAGATAAAGAAGTGTATTCTTTCTTGGGTGATGGTTCATATATGATGCTCCATTCCGAATTGCCAACCTCTATTCAAGAACGTAAGAAAATCAATGTTATATTATTTGATAATATGACTTTTGGCTGTATCAACAATTTGCAGATTGAACATGGACAAGGCAGTTTTGGTACGGAATTTAGATTTAGAAATCAAGCAACCGGTAAGCTTGATGGCGGGTTTGTGCCGATTGATTTTGCGATGAATGCAGCATCTTATGGCTGCAAGACATATACTGTTAAAACGGTAGAAGAGTTAAAAACTGCACTTATTGACTCGAAAAAGCAAACGGTATCTACTTTAATTGATATTAAAGTATTACCGAAAACCATGGTGCATAAATATGGATCTTGGTGGCGTGTCGGTGTCGCGGAAGTTTCAAAAAGTCAAAAAGTACACGATGTTTATGAAAATGTAATTTTACCTCATTTGGCTGAAGCTAGAAAATATTAAAAGGTTCTTTTGATATACGAAATCCGCATAAAATATTTCTATTACTGACATATATTATAAAAATGGCATTGCGGGTTTCGTTTTATCTTTAGATAGGTGACCCAGGATATCCAAGAGAATAGACTGAATAGTTTAAATTTTGAGTTATGAATTCAGACAAAGTGTAGGAAGCGCAATGAAAATTTCTTAAAATATAATACTGCTTCAGGATATTCTCGCAAATTACTATTTTATAAAGTCTATTAATGACTAAATGATGAGGGGGAAATAGTATGGGACAACAGAAAACACCTAAGCAATTTTTAAGAACAGTCACAATTATATCTACATTTGGAGGTTTACTTTTCGGGTATGATACAGGCGTGGTCAATGGGGCATTACCTTATATGGCGCTTCCAGATCAATTAAATCTTACCCCATTTACAGAAGGACTTGTCGCGAGCGGGCTTTTATTTGGCGCGGCAATTGGTTCATTTTTAGGTGGACGTATTTCCGATGCAAAAGGTCGCAGGAAAATGCTCTTAATGCTTGCCGTTATTTTCTTTTTTGCAACAATTGGCTGCACATTATCACCAACCGTTGAAGTTATGGTATGTTTTAGATTCTTACTTGGGTTAGCAGTTGGGGGGGCATCTGTAACGGTTCCAGCTTATTTAGCAGAAATGTCACCATCGGAAAATCGTGGACGAATGGTTACGCAAAACGAACTGATGATTGTAACTGGTCAGTTATGTGCTTTTGTTTTTAATGCAATCATTGGGGTGAGTTTTGGTGAAAGTGCACATGTTTGGCGCTATATGTTAGTAATTGCATCGCTCCCAGCTGTTGTACTTTGGTTTGGGATGCTAGCCATGCCAGAAAGCCCAAGATGGCTTGTGATGAATGGTAAAATTGGTGAAGCTCTTAAGGTTTTGAAACAGGCCAGAGATGAAGGTCGCGCGATTGCTGAATTAAGTGAAATTCAGGATAATTTGGCACAAGAAACAAGTATTGAAAAAGCTACGCTAAAAGATCTTACAACGCCTTGGGTACGGAGAATTGTATTTATTGCTATGGGAATTGCAATTTGCCAGCAGATATCAGGCGTAAATTCAATTATGTATTACGGAACGCAGATTTTGCAAAAGGCAGGATTTAGTACAGAAGCTGCACTAATCGGCAATATTGCCAATGGTGTAATTTCGGTGTCGGCCACATTTTTTGGTATTTGGATGATGGGGCGTCATGGGCGTAGACCACTCTTAATGACAGGTCAGATTGGTACGATTTGTGCATTATTCCTCATTGGAACATTTTCGAATGTATTAGAAGGAACTACAGCCCTGCCTTATATTGTACTTTTATTGACTGTAACGTTCTTATTTTTTCAACAAGGGTTTTTATCACCAATTACATGGTTGATGCTTTCTGAACTATTCCCCATGAGACTTCGTGGTATGGGAATGGGATTAACGGTTTTATGTTTATGGATCACAAATTTCTTTGTTGGTTTAAGTTTTCCCGTACTAATGGATGCATTTGGGCTATCGCATACATTTTTTGCTTTTGTAGGAATTGGTCTTTTCGGCTTGCTGTTTGCTTATAAATTTGTTCCAGAAACGAGAGGTCGTTCCTTAGAACAGATCGAACAAGATTTTAGAAATCATGGCAAAAAAAAAGCAGATGCGCTGACTAAAGCGAGCACGTCTGCAGAATTATAAGGGGTGCAGGATGATAATTACATATAAAAAAGAACGCTATGGTTCAGTCCCGCGAAGACATGAGAACCAGCACTGCAAAGCAGGCCTCGCATAAATTGCGAATAACGTCCTTAAATGTTACATCCTAATACTAGATTTATTTTTTCTATTTGTCAATGTCTGATCGAATGACTAAATTTTATCAATATGTAGAGTGAATTGGAGGAAAATGAAATGGCAGATGTAAAATTAGGCATTGCACCGATTGCTTGGACAAACGATGATATGCCAGATCTTGGAAAAGAAAATACGTTTGAACAATGTGTCAGTGAAATGGCACTAGCTGGTTTTACGGGATGTGAAGTCGGTGGTAAATATCCAAGGGATACAACAGTTCTAAAAAAAGCCCTTAAACTGCGCAACATGTCAATTGCCAGTGCTTGGTTCAGTTCGTTTTTAACAACGAAACCACTCCAAGAAACAGTAACGGCTTTTATTGAACATCGAGATTTTCTCTGTGCCATGGGAGCAAAAGTTATTGTTGTTGCTGAGCAGGGGCATAGTGTTCAGGGAATGCTCAATACACCTGTATTTGCCGGAAAACCATATTTTACGGATACGGAATGGGATAAACTTGCACAAGGGCTTAATAAATTAGGTGAACTTGCCAAAGAAAAGGGTATGAAAGTCGTGTATCATCATCATATGGGGACTGGTGTACAGACTGAAAGTGAAATTGATAAGCTTATGCAAATGACAGATCCAACCTTAGTGTATCTTTTATTTGATACGGGTCATTTAGTCTGTTCAGGCGAAGATTATTTGGGAATTCTTAAAAAATATTTACCGCGTATCAAGCATATCCATTTAAAGGATATCCGTAAAAATATAGTTAAACAGGTTAAAGAAAAGGATATGAGTTTCCTTGATGGCGTTCGAGCGGGCATGTTTACTGTCCCTGGCGATGGAGATGTTGATTTTGCACCAGTATTTGACCTTGTTAATAAGAGTCAGTATCAAGGCTGGTATATCGTAGAAGCAGAACAGGACCCAGCGAAAGCAAATCCTCTGGAGTATGCACAAATAGCAAGAAAATATATCAGAGAACATGCAGGTCTGTAATATTCAGCAATACAATATGTTATGTTAATTTTATAGGTTAGGTTGGTAGAGTTGCTGTGAAAATAAATATACCTATTTTAGATCAATTTCTAAAAATTTAGGTTGGCTGATTTGCCGTATTTATTTAGCAGCAGCTCAATTTTTATAGATGGGGTGATTTTCGTGGGACTTACAATGATTATAATAAGTCTACTGTTGCTTATGTTTTTTGCGTATCGGGGTTATTCTATTATTTTTATTGCCCCATTGTTTGCTATTGTAGCTGCCATCGGCAGCGGGCATGCGGCTATGCCGGTTTATAGTGAAATTTATATGACAAAAGCCGCAGAATATATTAAAACGTATTATCCAGTCTTTTTATTGGGAGCTGTTTTTGCTAAAATAATGGAAGAAGGTGGCTTGGCCGCAGCTGTAGCTGAAAAAATTGTATCAACACTGGGAAAAGAAAAAGCGATTCTGGCTATACTTTTGGGGTGTGGTGTTTTGACCTATGGTGGTTTGAGTGTATTTGTTGTTGCTTTTGTAATGTATCCGTTTTCCGCAATTTTATTTAAAGAAGCAGATATTCCTAAACGTTTGTTGCCAGCGCTGCTTTGGATGGGGATTTTTACATACAGTATGGTAGCCATCCCGGGAACACCGCAAATTCAAAATATTATTCCTACTTCGTTTTTCGGAACGACCACTTGGGCAGGTATGGGACTAGGTCTTATTGGCGCAGTTCTTTATTTTTTGATTGCCTGGCTATGGATTCGTCATCGTCATATAAAATTGAAAGCCCGCGGCGAAGGTTATGGTAAGCATCTATTAAATGAGCCAGAAATAGCAAAAGAAGCCTTGCCGGATTGGCGCTTGTCAGCACTGCCGCTTTTGTTAGTTATTATTTTAAATTTATTGATAAGTAATCCGTTCCACTGGGCTTGGGCATATCATTGGGATAGCACCAGTTTGGATTCATTTTTACCATTGAAATTGTCTTTAATGGCATCCAGTGTTGATAAGGTACAGGCAATCTGGTCGATTAATGCAGCACTTGTCATCAGCAGTATAGTAGCTGCTTTGATTGGCAAAAAACGTTTACAAGGAAAAGGCGGTGTGGTACATCCCATCAATAGTGGTGCGATTGGATCAACCAGTGCAATTTTAAATGTTGCTTCTGGCTATGCTTTTGGTTGTGTTATTGCGGCCTTACCGGCATTTCAGGTCATTAGAGAAATGCTGTTAGGTATAACTTTTGGCGGCGGACCGCTTTTGTCGGCGATTTTCACGACCAATATTATGACCGCGGTGACAGGATCTTCTTCAGGCGGGATGACTATTGCTCTTGGAATGCTGGGACAGCAGTGGCTTGAGTGGGCACAGAAAATTGGCATGTCACCTGAAGTTTTGCATCGTATAATCTGTATGGCTTCCGAGTGTATTGATACAGTGCCTCAAGCTGGGGCATTGGTGACACTTATGGCAGTTTGTGGGCTTACCCACAAAGAATCTTATTATGATGTTATAATTTTAACAGGGTTAAAGACCGCGGTTGTATTTATCTGTTTAGCAATTTATACATTAACGGGACTGGTCTAAGCATTCTTGCTATGCAGCTATAAGACTTATTAAGAAGGAATTAATATGGAAAACACAAATAAAACCTATTTTTTGCTGACAATTACGACAATTTTTTGGGGGATTCAGCCACTTTGCATCAAACTGCTTGTTGAAGAGTGGACACCGGTGACAATTACCTGTGGTCGCTACTTTTTAATCAGTGGGCTACTTTTCTTTATTTTATATCTGCGTAAGGATAAAGGTCTGTTTCCACCTCAAAAATGCTTTTTCCCATTGATTCTAATGGGGATCACTGGGATTGCCATCAACAATGTTGCACAGTTTACGGGGCTGCAGTATTCTACCATCATTAATTGCACGCTTATTTCCGCTATATCACCAGCTATTACAGCTTTTTTATCGGCTATCTGTATCAAAGAACGTCTCAATGGCATGCAATGGATGGGCATTGCAATTTCTTTTGCAGGAGTTTTATGTGTCATAAGCCATGGTTCATTGAATCTTATCTTACATAGTGAGTTTAATAAGGGTGATATTTTATTTTTTATCTGTCAGCTCAGTTGGACACTTTATTCTATCATCGGGCTTAAGGTTATGCATCAAATATCGGCTCTTGCCGCAACTGCTTGGGCGGGACTTTTTGGAGCAACGTTTACCGCTCTTTATGGTTTAATAGTTGGGGAAGTGCATTTTTTACCATTGTTCGTACCAGCAGCTGCGGCATTTATGTATACGGTAATTTGTGGCGGTGTTTTAGCAATGTTATTTTGGAATATGGGAGTGAAAGAGGCCGGTCCGAGTTTGACAGCGATCTTCCAAAATATTACCCCGGTTGTTGGTGTAATTGGAGGAGCATTATTTTTTCATGAAGTAATCAATCTTGCTGATTTCAGTGGTGCTATAGCAATTTTTGTTGGTGTATATCTCACTATGCATAGTAATAAAGTGCAAGAATATCTTGTACGGCGCTGGTTGAAAAAAAACATTTAATGCAAGGGGGATCGAGATCATAGACATATTTGCTGGACTCTAGTTTGCACATGAGAAAAAAATAACTTGTAGTATCTTAATAAAGTATATTGACTTTAACAATAACTAATAGTATGCTACATACAGGTAATCAGAACGAAAAAATATAAAACAATACATAATGCGTAGTTGCTTTTAAATGACAGAAAGGTGGGGATACTATTTTTCAGCGAATTTCTTTTAAAGATCAGGTTTATGAATATTTAAAAAAGGCCATTGTAAATGGTGAACTGAATACAGGCGAAATTTACTCTGAACAGATGTTTGCTGATCAACTGCAGGTTTCACGGACACCAGTGCGTGAAGCTGTTTTACAGCTTAAAAATGAAAATATGCTCGAAGTTTATAATAATCGCGGTATTATGGTAAAACCGCTGTCGTTTCTTGACGCACAGAAAATAATCCAAACGCGTGTAGCCATTGAAGGTTATAGTGTTCGTTATCTAACGCAGCGTGTAGAGACGAATTCAGCGCGCGAAATTTTAAAAAAAATGCAGTCGTGTCTCGATCAGGAACGAGCCGTTGAAGCGCAAGATTCTGGGGTTTATGATTTTATGAAAGCTGATGTACAGTTCCATGGTCTTATTATTGCCTTTACAGATAATGAATATTTTGTTAAGACGATTGATATGCTCAGATCTCGACTAGAAAAAGCAACGGTCAGTTCGCTTAAGTCATACAATAGGACCAATGCCGCATTAACAGAACATCGGGATTTATTGACGAAGATACAGAGCGGCAATGTTGACGCAGCGTATCAGTCGTTTGAAAAACATATGAAAATAACGGAAGAAATTATGAAACATTGCCAATTAGACTAATTTCAGGAAAATGAAAATATAGCCTTTTACAGCAATGTTTTGTTTTTACATACAGTAGTATGCTACATACAGGTTGCATATGAAAAAGTAGTGTACTACCTGTAACTTATAAATAGAAAATATCAAGGAGGTCTTTTTATGTCAAAAGTAGGTTTTATTGGGTTAGGAATTATGGGAAAACCAATGGTATTGAATTTATTAAAAGCAGGAATTGAAACAACGGTATATGATATCAATCCGGCAGTGGTTGATGCATTAAAAGAAGCTGGGGCAAAAAGTGCAATTTCGCCGAAAGAATTAGCCAGCGGGAATGATGTTATTATCACAATGGTTCCAAATGCTAAAATTGTCGGCATTTTGCTAGAAGGTCCTGATGGGATTTTAGCTGGTGTAAAACCGGGAACCGTCATCGTCGATATGAGTTCAGTTTCACCCGTGGATTCGCAGCATTTTGCGGAATTGGTAAAGAGCAAACAGTGTCCATTCCTTGACTCTCCAGTAAGTGGTGGGGAGCCTGGTGCCGTTAATGCAACATTAGCATTTATGGTTGGTGGTGATGAAACTGTTGTAGAACAAATTAGAGATGTTTATGAAGCCATGGGAACTACCATTACAGTAGTGGGACCGAATGGTAGTGGTTCTGTAGCGAAACTTGCGAATCAGATTATGGTAAATCTTAATATTGCAGCGGTTTCCGAAGCGTTGATTTTAGCACAAAAAGCTGGTGCCGATCCGAAAAAAGTATATGAAGCAGTTCGTGGTGGACTGGCTGGCAGTACCGTACTTGATGCGAAAGCACCAATGATGTTCAATCGTAATTTTAAACCAGGCGGAACACTCGCAATCAATTTAAAAGATATTACGAATGTTATGGATACAGCAAGAAGTCTTGATGTACCATTGATCCTTACCAGTCAGTTACAGCAAATTATGCTGAGTCTGAAATCTGATGGACATATTATGGATGACCATAGTGGTATTGTTCAATTTTATGAAAAAATTTCTGGAGTGGAAGTAAAAACTCCACAAAAATAAATCGGGAGAGAATTCTAGATTCTAAAAAATTTCAGTCTGAGCTGTCAGAATCATTTTTTTAGGCTTGGACTGAAAATTCAAACAAAAGGCAGAGGAGCTTTATCATGGCAAAAATACTCAAAAGTGAATTATTTAAAGATATTCCGGTAATTGATGAAAAAATGGTCGATGTTGCATTACATGATGCATTAAAATCATTTGGCAAAAAAATCGTGGTTTTAGATGATGACCCAACAGGGGTGCAAACGATACATGATATTTCGGTCTATACAGATTGGTCCGAAGGGAGTATTGCTGCCGGTTTTGCCGAAAAAAATTCGATGTTTTTCATCTTAACGAATTCACGCGCTTTTTCAGCAGCCGAAACCGAACAGGTTCATCGCGATATTGCGAATCGTGTGGCAAGCGAAGCTAAAAAAACGCAGCAAGAATTTATGATTATCAGCCGCAGTGATTCTACTTTGCGTGGACATTATCCATTAGAAACGCAGGTACTCGAAGCCACCATAGCGAAAAATTCGGGCGTGCAGACCAATGGTGAAGTTATAATACCATTTTTTAAAGAAGGCGGACGCTTTACAATAAACAATATTCATTATGTGCAGGAAGCTGAATATTTAGTTCCAGCCGGTGAAACAGAATTTGCGAAAGATAAAACTTTTTCTTATACAGCATCTAACCTAGGTGAATATATCGAAGAGAAAACAAAAGGGACCTACAAAGCAGCTGATACAACGTATATATCGCTTGCAGATATCAGAAAATTTAAAATTCAAGAAATTACCAATCAACTTTTACAAGTAGAAAATTTCAATAAAGTTATTGTTAATGCTGTCGATTATGTTGATGTTAAAGTATTTGCGATTGCTTTAATTCAAGCGATGCTCAAGGGAAAAACATTTATGTTCAGAACCGCTGCTGCGTTTACCAAAGTAATTGGTGGTGTTGCCGATCAACCGCTTTTAACGAAAAAAGAATTGGTTGAAACGGGGAATACAAATGGCGGCCTGGTAATTGTTGGTTCGCATGTACAAAAAACAACCCAGCAATTGACTGAATTACAGAAATCGGATTATATTAAATTTATTGAATTTAACCATTTGTTGGTTTTGCAGCCGGAAAATTTAGAAATTGAATTAAAACGCATTATCAGTGAAACGGAAAGCGATATTAAAAACGGACAAACTGTTGTTGTATTTACTGGCAGAAAAAGGCTGGATGTTGGTTCGGAGGAAGAATCCCTCAAAGTATCGGTTAAGATTTCCGAAGCAATTACAAGTATCGTTAAACGTTTGTCAATCAAACCTGGATTTTTAATAGCAAAAGGCGGTATTACATCCAGTGATGTTGGAACAAAAGGTCTTGGCGTGAAAAAAGCGCAAGTTTTAGGACAGGTTAAACCTGGTATTCCCGTTTGGAAAACAGGCAGTGAAAGTAAATTTCCAAACATGTCTTACATTATTTTTCCAGGTAATGTTGGAGCGGTTGAAACACTGCGCGAAGTGGTAGACATGCTCAATGACCGTTAAATTTTTGATTTTATTTTAATGAAGGAGTTCTTATGTTACTGAATTTAAAAGATATATTAGAGTATGCAAAATCCAATCAATCGGCGATTGGTTCCTTCAATGTTTATAATGTAGAATCCATTCAGGCTGTCGTACAGGCAGCCTTAGCGGCAAAACAACCGGTGATTATATCGTTTGGTGAAGCGTATACTTCACATGCGCCAATTGAAGTTATTGCTGAAATTGTCAAAATATACTGTATTAAATCAGATATGCCATTTTGTTTACACTTAGACCATAGCAAAGAATTAGCAACGATAATGAAAGCAATTCGTGCTGGCTTTACCTCGATCATGTATGATGGATCGGCTTTACCCCTTAACGAAAATATAGAAAGAAGTCGCAAAGTTGTGGAGTTGGCGCATTTGGTGGGTGTGAGTGTTGAAGGTGAATTAGGGTATATGAATAATGAAGATGGAACATCACCGGATGGCTTATGTTTGGCAGAAGGTTACACAACCGTTGTAGCGGCTAAAGAATATACGGAGCAATCTGGAGTAGATGCATTAGCTATAGCAATTGGTAATGCACATGGTATCTATAAAGGTATTCCGACTCTCGACTTTCAAAGACTAGAAGAAATTAAGCGAAATATAAAGGTGCCGATTGTTTTGCATGGTAGTTCAGGTATTCCGGCGACTTCTCTGCGTAAGGCAATTGCCTTGGGGGTGCGGAAAATCAATATTAATACGGAAGTATCAACAAAAGGAATTCAAACGGCACGATCATTTTTAGCAGACCATCTCGATAAAAATACTCGTTTCGAGACGTTGGCAAAAGCCGCTGAAGGAGCTATGTCTCAAACCGTAGCAGACTATATCAATTTGTTTAAATAAATGAGATCGATAATGCACCATATGTTAAAATTATATTTTTACAAATGCGTAGGCGTTCGGCAATATAGGAGGATTTTCTGATGGAAACCACATTTTTAGTTATCACTTTGTTTACAGCAATCTTGTTAGTTGTATTTTTGATAATGAAACTGCATTTGCATGCATTTGTTAGTTTGATTGTTGCTTGTATGTATGTAGGTTTTATGACAGGGATGCCTTTGGTTAAAATTTGTGCATCCATTGAAGCTGGAATGGGCAGTACGCTTGGATTTTTGGCGACGGTTCTGGGGCTTGGCAGTATTTTAGGTAAAATGCTCGAAACCTCAGGCGGGGCTGAACGTTTGGCACGGACGTTGATTGATAAGCTGGGGAAGCAGCGGGCAAATTGGGCTATGATGGTTGTTGGTCTGATTACAGGGATTCCTGTGTTTTTTCAAGTGGGATTTGTGTTATTGATTCCATTGGTTATCAGTGTAGCTCGGGCTACGGGGATGTCAATTGTAGCCATCGGTATTCCAATGGGCGTATCTTTACAGATTGTTCATTGCATGCTGCCACCGCATCCGGCTGCTATGGCTATTGCTGCGACACTAAATGCTGATATTGGTAAAGTTATTATGCTGGGGCTTTTGGTTTGTATTGTATCAGCTACAATTGCCGGACCGATTTGGACGAAATTCATTAAAAATGGTATTAAAGTAGATCTTCCCTCGTTAACGACACCAATAAAAGAAATAGCGGATAAAGATCTGCCAGCTTTTGGCATTACTTTATTTACAATTTTGTTACCAATGCTTATTATGGTTTCAAAAACAATTTTTGATTTAAGTTCGTTAAAAACATCAGAATTTGCTCCGCTGGTAAATTTTATCGGTAATCCGATTACCGCCTTGATGATTTCAGCATTTTTTGCTTACTGGTCTTTAGGTTTGGCACGTGGCTTTAAAATGCCAGAACTTTTAAAATTTACCGACCAATCCTTTGCTCCGGTTGCTGGTATATTGCTTGTTATTGGTGCCGGCGGGGCATTTAACCGCGTATTGATTGATAGTGGACTGGGGGTGGAACTTGGCAAAGTTCTTACGGGTCTGGAGCTAAGCCCTTTGATACTGGCTTGGATCGTAGCGGCAGTTATGCGTTTTTCCGTTGGTTCGGCTACCGTTGCAATGATGACATCAGCTGGTATCGTCATGCCAATGCTAGTGCAATATCCGAACCTTGATCCGGCTTTTGTTGCCTTAGCTGTGGGTTCGGGCGCAATCTGTTTTTCACATGTAACAGATTCTGGATTTTGGATTGTTAAAGAATATTTTGGTCTAACCGTTGCCGATGCATTAAAATCTTATACATTAGCGACCTGCATTGCATCACTGGTAGCAATTAGCATGACAGTCATGTTATCAAAAATTATTTAATGAGAATAAGAGGGGAATCAGACGATGAAGTCTGAAGTTACAATCACAAGTATAGGTGATCTTGTTCAATTTTCTAAATAAGTAAAAACCGCTGAGCTATAGTTTCAGCGGTTTTTGCTTTATAAAGATCTGTTTATTTTATTTTTATAAACCATAACTAGTGCGGATTTCTTTGAGTGAAACGGGACGATTTTCTGCTGCAGATTTTTGCGCTGCTAAACCAATGAGTACGGGTTCTAGTCCATCTTGGGCAGTTACCAAAATTGGTGTATCTTTGACAATTGCATTAACAAAGGCTGCAATTTCATCCGCATAGGCATTCATGTAACGTTCCAAAAAGAAAAAGAGTGGTTTTTCAGCTACTACACCATTTTTGCCGCTAAAGACTGCATTGGAACTTGAATCATTTTTAATGGAAATTGCTCCGTTTGTTCCAAATACTTCGGCTCGTTGGTCATAACCATAACAAGCTTGACGGCAGTTATCAATGACAGCTGTTGCACCATTGGCAAGTTTTAAAGTTATGATGGCAGTATCGACATCACCAGCTTGACCGATAGCAGGGTCTACTGTAACCGATCCGGCAGCATAAACTTCTTCTACTTCGGAGCCGGATAGGTAGCGGACCATGTCAAAATCATGAATGGTCATATCTAGGAACATACCACCAGAAATTTTTACATAGTCAATAGATGGTGGTTCCGGGTCGCGTGAGGTGATTTTTATAATTTGTTGCTTGCCGATTTGACCAGCGGCTACAGCTTCCTGAATTGCTTTAAAGTTATGATCAAAACGACGATTAAAACCTACTTGATATTTTTTGCCGGAAGTTTCAACTACTTTAAGAACTTCCTTGATTTTTTCAATACTGTGATCGATTGGTTTTTCACAAAAAACGTGTTTACCAGCTTGGAGTGCTTCAATGGAAAGCGGTGAATGTTGATCGGTTGATGCACAGATTAATACAGCATCAATTGTTGGATCCGCCAATATTTTTTTATAATCCGTATAGGTTTCTTTTATGCCGAGAGAATTTGCCCAAGCTATTGAATTTTCATTCAAGAACGGGTCTGCTACCGCCTTTACTTGCGCGTTTTTTACATGATTGGAAATACTTTCTCCATGAACGCGGCCGATGCGGCCTACGCCAATAATACCAATATTAATCATAATTTTTATTCCGCCTTTCAAAATGAGTTCTGTTTTTTTCAGAACTGGTTGATTTTGTTTGCCAGTGTCAATTTACTGGCTATTATCTTTGATTTTTGGTAATATAAGAATAGAGCGATTCAAAAGATGATAACTTTATTGTTATATTATATGTCTGTTTTGATTATCTTTATGTTTAAGTATACGGTAAAATAGCAGGTATTACCTCTAGTATTTTGCTTTTTTTACAAGGGAAAACATTGATTTTTCAGCTATTTTAATAGGGTTGATAAATATACTCTAATATATTGCTTTGTTCGTAAATAAATATTAGAATTTTCGATTAACTATAGAGCGGGTGATTCGTTTGCTGCAGTATTTTGTCAAAGAAAAATTGTCATCGATTTTTGTTGAAAATCAAAATCCAGAACTCTTATACGTATGTGAAGTCGATCCTGTGCATGCTAAAATGCCACGGACAATGCATGTACATGAGGATCGAGTTGAAATTGTTTTAATAGTGGAAGGTTTTGGTGATTATACGATTCATAATAATAAATATCACGTACAAAAAGGCGATTTATTATTTTTTAATAGTGGTGTTATTCATGATGAGGCAGTTTGTGAAGATCAGAACATTTTAACGTATTGTGCTGCTATCAAAAATCTTCAAATTACTGGTTTAGGCAAAAATGAAATCTTATCGAATTTGATATGCCCGGTTATTCACTTGGACCAAGATTTTAAAAAAGTAAAACAAATATTTTTTCTGCTTTGCGATACGGTGAAAGAAGAAACGAACTGCAAGACTGAACTGAGCCATTATTTGATGCGAGCTTTCGTTGTGAAAGTTCATGATTGTATTGAAAAATATGGAGTGCCGACTGTACCACTTCCCTATAATTTAGGTATACAGATCAAACAGTATATTGATGCGCATTATCTGGAAGATGTGAATTTAAGTAAAATTTCGGAGGCTTTACATATCAATACATATTATTTATCACATGTCTTTAAAGAAATGGTAGGTTATTCACCCATGCAATATGTAATGCGCCGCCGCGTGGGCGAAGCACAGAACTTATTGATCAATACGGAGGACAGCATTACAAAAATCGCTATGCGGGTAGGCTATAATAACTCTAATTATTTTCAACTGGTTTTTAGTACAATCGTTGGAATGTCACCGGGGCGTTATCGTAAATCATGGGTGAAAGAAACCGACACCTCAGAATTTTTTGATAAAACAGGGAAATGAGCACGGGTAAGAAGGTTCCTGACGATTATCATATAGAATATTTAATGCAACTTATATAGAATTTTTAAATAGTAATAATTACGATTTTTTGCGAATTTGCAAAAATAAGGAAGGCTGCTAGCAGCCTTCCTTATTTTTCATCGGGGAGTGTTAAATTTTCCTTAAGTACGGAAACTTCATCGGCAATGGTAAGCGGGGCTGGAGCGCCGATTGTCATGATTCGTTCGAGCATTTGTACTTGTTCGTCATGATTTTTTGTCATGAGGTTAGCTGGATCGACGGCAGCTTTTGACTTTGCGATAACATCCGTTTGTAGTGTAATAGAATCACTTGTTTTCTCAATTATTTTTGCGGTTAGCGTATAATTTGTATCTTCTAAGCTTTCAGGCGGTTTTTCTTGGAGAAACTTATTTTTGAGCGCAAGCGATTGTTCTTGTAATTGCGTCAATCTCAGATAGACGGTTTGAATACTGATATCGTCATTTTTAAAAGACTGCAGTATTTTATCATATTGTTGCCAGTTGCTATCCATCGTGTCGATATCTTTTTTATAATTGGTATACCAATCAATAAAAGTGTGCTGTTGTTGGAGCAATTGATTTTTTTGTGCCAATGTCATTGCTGTTGCTGGTGTTGTAACGTGGGTCATTAATACAAATATGGATGCACCTAAAATGCTGATAAGAAAGAGTGCAATCATTTTTTTGCTGCGGAATTCAATGTAGATAGCATACCCAATCAAGATTAGGGTAATGAAAATTGCAGTTTTTGCTGAAGTGTAGGATAAAATTTCCATAATAATATCTCCTATATCATAAGGTGTTTATGTTTATTTTATCATATTTTGCTTTTATATATAGGGCTGTAAGGATATTTCTTGCGATAATGTTCAATAAAGTTTATACTAGGAGATATTTACAGTTGAATTGATTAATAGATAGATGGAAAGCTTGGTGTGAAGTAATGAATAAGAAATTCTTGGCTGATTTTTGGCGGCTGTTTAAAGGATATTGGAGTTCGGATGAGAAGTGGAAGGCTCGAAGGTTATTAAGTGCAGTTATTGTACTCAATTTTGCCGCAGTTTATATTTTGGTATTGCTAAATCAATGGTATAACACTTTCTATGATGCATTGCAAGATTATAATTATGAAGAATTTTGGCCGTTGATTGGGCAGTTCACACTGCTGGCCTTTTGTCATATAGCAATTGCAGTTTATGCGATTTATCTTCGTCAAATGGTGGAAATAAAGTGGCGGACCTGGATGACAACTCGTTATTTAGAGCACTGGATGGATAAGCAGACTTATTATAAATTACAAATCTTAGATTATGATACAGATAATCCCGATCAGCGTATTTCTGAAGATATCAATCAGTTTGTGAGTTTGACATTACAACTGGCCTTGGGGTTTTTGAAGCAAACAGCTACATTAGGTGCTTTTGTCATGATCCTTTGGAATTTATCAGGTATCGTTCATGTGCCATTTGGTGGTTATGAATTTACGATATATGGATATATGGTATGGCTATCACTGATTTATGCAATTGCGGGTACCTATTTAACGCATCGCGTGGGTCGCGAATTGATTCATTTAAATTATGATCAACAGCGTTATGAAGCCGATTTTCGTTTTAATATGGTACGAGTTCGAGAAAATGGTGAAAGTATAGCATTTTATCGTGGGGAAGAACCAGAAAAAACTGGGTTTTCGGAGCGTTTTGCTAAGGTGATAAAAAATTATTGGAGCTTGATGCGTCGAGAAAAAGCCTTGACCTGGTTTACAGCTGGTTATGGACAGTTAGCGATAATTTTTCCACTCTTGTTTGCGGCACCGCGTTACTTTGCTAAAGAAATGGCATTAGGAGGGCTTATGCAGACGACTAGTGCCTTTGGCAGAGTACAGGATGCTTTATCATTTTTTGTTGATGCCTATACATCTGTAGCGCAATGGCTTGCAGTTGTAAAACGTCTGGTCGGGTTTACGGAACACATGCAATTGGTCGAAAATGTGCAATCAGATTTGCAATTCAAGAAAAATGGTCAAGTGATTGCGATCGAGGATTTAACGGTTGACCTTCCCAATGGTCAGGCACTTTTGAAAAATTGCAGTTTTGTCTTAAAACAAGGTGACAAGCTTTTGATTACGGGAGCTTCAGGGTGTGGAAAAAGTACTTTGATGAGGACTATCGCGGGTATTTGGCCATTCGGTAAAGGTAACATCACAATTCCTTCAGGAACAAGTCGTTTGTTCTTACCGCAGCGTCCATATTTACCACTGGGAAATCTTAAGAAAGTCTTGTTTTATCCAGAAGAAAACATTGCGGTGAGTGATCATGAAATCCAGAATGTTTTGCAGCTTTGTCAGCTAGAACAATTGACAAATAGGCTGGATGTTGTGGAGGATTGGTCGAGAATTTTATCTTTGGGAGAACAACAGCGTATTGCCTTTGCTCGCGTGCTGCTAATCCGTCCAGATTGGACATTTTTGGATGAAGCTTCGTCGGCATTAGATGAAGCAACTGAAAAAATCATGTATCAACTGCTGGCTGAAAATTTGCCACAGATGGTGATGGTAAGTATTGGTCATCGTGATACGCTCAATCAGCATCATCAAACAAAATTGCACCTTACGGGTGATGGTGCTTTCATTTTAGGACACATATAAATAAAAACGGAACTGCAAAAGCAGTTCCGTTTTTATTTTTGTTATTTTGCTCTAATTTGTGTATAGAGGTTAATGATTTCAGATGTCATTTCTTTCATAACCATGCCAGTCATCACATAATCCTGGGCATGCGCGATTAAAACATTGAAAGGGTCTTTTAATGTCCCATCGGCTTCTTTTTTTAGAAGTTCTTCGGTTTGGAGACGATGGGCCTTCATAAGATGTTCATCGGCTTCTTTGACCAATTCTTCTGCTTCACCAAAGTCTCCTTTTCGAGCGAGTTTTAAGGCTTTTGTCAATGCGGCTCTGCCGTCACCGGCAAGTGATATAATAGAAAAAGCTGTTTCTTCTGTAGTAGACATAATAATTTCTCCTTTATTTCTTTTATTTATGAAAAAGCAGTGCTCATACTGAATAAAAGCTAGCAATACTTTTTTCAATAGACAGTAAGTTATTTACTGAGAAGTTCCTGTTCGATTCTTTCACGTGTGTCAATGGCTTGTCTGGCTATTTTTTCTGGATAACCAAATAATGAAACACAGGCAATGGATTCTCCACCAACTTTGAAATTTCGTTCGGAAAATTTCATTTCACGTAATTTTTCAAACATACAATTGAAATCCACTTCTCCTTCACCAAGACCTAAATGTTGATGGATGGTTGCATCGACTCCAGGTGGATTAAGAATATAACGGCAATCCAGTGTGTGATTCATGGTATCGGCAAAGAGTACATGTGACAGATCGTTGCCGGCATAATCAAGCATTCCACTTATATTACCTTTTCCTTGATCGTAGAAAAACGTATGAGCTGCACAGTATAAATATTTTAAATTTTCACTGCGAAATGATTTTACTAAATCAGCAGTTTCATTATTGTTTTCACAAAAATCATAAGGATGTGACTGGATTTCGATGCGAATGCCTTCACGTTCAATGATAGGAAGTAGTTCTTCCATGGAACGATACCACATGCCTTCACAAATTTCTGGCTGGTGAGGGTCCCCCGAAAGTTCAGTGTTGATTACAGGGACATTCATGTCGACGGCGATTTCAATCATACGTTTCCAATTTTTAACAGCAAATTGTCTTTGCTCTTCAGTAGGACCAGACCATCTATATACGACAATAAATGAAGAAATTTGTACACCGGTTTCTTTTAAAGCATTTTGATATTCGCTTTGGCATTCGCGACTAAATTTGGGATGCTTGTAAAAAGGATTAATACGCGGATGGGGCGATTGCTCAATGAATTTATATCCCCATTCTGAGACCTTATGTACCATATTGGTTATGCTCATTTGTTTCCCTAAAATATCAACATCAAATGCGATTTTCATAAAATTCCTCCTTTTAAATTTTTATGATGATTATATTATGATTATCTTATGGTTCATTTTTGATTATTTATTGATATTAAAGTACCATTTTATTAAGCTTTTGTCAATATTTTTTTTGCATTGTAAGTAAATTCAAAATAAACTGAATTATTCAGTTTTATACTGTTCTATGAGCTGTTTAAGTGTGTTTAAAGATTTTTCCATGATCATAAAATTTCTTTATTATAAAAAGGTTGATTTACGCGAGGTGAATCTTTTACAATAAGAAGTAGGTAGTGGATTGAAGGAGGGGGCGCAACATGCGAAAAAAAGAATGGGATGATGATTTTGTTAAAACAGATACATCAATAGTGGATCGGCAATCAATACGCATGAGGCGAACTTGTTATATTATTGCGATAGGGTCTTTAGTTTATGCACTTTGGAACAAAGATATACCGGTTGTTTTTTTTTCAGTTTCTTTTTTGCTAATAGAGGCAGCAGTGATGCTTGATGCACTGCAAAATAAAAGAGTATCAGGTGTGAGCAGGTTTTTGCGTGCCTTTGGGATTACGTTGCTTGTGGGTTCTGTTTTACTTTTAATTTTTAGATGAAATATATTTTAATGAAAGAAATATAAAGGTAAGGTGTGGTATGAGGTTATTTATTGCAATTGATTTTCCCGAAGATTTGAAAAAAAGATTATATACAACGGCGAAAAAACTTAAAGTAAAAGCAAGGCAGGGAAATTTTACGTATTTTGACAATTTACATTTTACTTTAGTTTTTATTGGAGAGGTTAATCCAGGGAAAATAGTGAAAATTAAAAAAGCCATGGATCAAGTTTCGGTGCATCCTTTTGATATTTCTTTTCAACGGTTAGATCATTTAAAAAAACACGGTGGTGATATTTACTGGATTGGTATGCGTGAATTACAAGAAGCAAGGGTTTTACCGGAATTGTATAACCAGCTTTGTGAATCCTTAGATGAAGCTGGATTTAGCATCGAAAAACGTAAATTGCAACCACATTTAACCTTGGGGCGTAATGTGACAATGCTCGATAGTTTTGATATTGCGAAATTTGCTACGCATATTCCCAAAATGCAAATGACGGTTGATCAAGTAAGTCTGATAAAGTCAGAACAAATTGCGGGAAAGTTAGTCTATACAAAACTTTATTCATTTGTGTTAACAAAACATAATATGCCGGAAAGCTGATTTTTTGATTTTATGTTGAGAAAATTGAAAATGAGTTTTGTTGAATTGGAGATAATTGGCGGTTATGGTAAAATTGTTTTTTTTCATAAAAACGTAGTATTGTGTAATATTGTTTCAGACTACTTGCTCTTTTTGGCTAAATCATGAAACGGTATTACAAAAGGTGTTCAATCTATTGAATGCCTTTTTTTGTTATGCTATAGTTTAGGCATCTTAAGAAATAAATTAATGCGCGCTGAAGTGATATGATTATGGAAATGATAGAGATGCCAAAAAACTTTCTTTGGGGTTGTGCTTCGGCAGCTTATCAGGTTGAGGGAGCTTATCAGGAAGATGGTAAAGGGTTAACAAATTGGGATCAATTTGTTCGGATTAAAGGCAAGACATTTAAAGATACAACGGGAGATATAGCGGTTGATCATTATCATCGGTACAAAGAAGATATTGCTTTAATGGCAGAATTGGGTTTGAAAACATATCGCTTTTCCGTATCTTGGGCAAGAATTTTTCCAGAGGGCAAGGGGGTTGTCAATGAAAAAGGTTTGCAATTTTATGAAAATTTAGTTGACGAATGTTTAAAATATGGTATCGAACCAATGGTAACCTTATATCATTGGGATATCCCGGCGGCACTTGACACAGTATATGGTGGTTGGGAAAATCGTCAGATTATCGATGATTATGTGGCATATGCAAAATGTTTGTTTAAGCGTCTGGGGCAAAAGGTTAAATATTGGATTACATTTAATGAACAAAATATTTTTACAACTTTTGGCTGGTTGTTAGCCGCACACCCACCGGGCAAATTCGATGCACAAAAGATGTTTTATCAAGTGAATCATCATATTAATATGGCACATGCTAAGACAGTCTTAGCTTTCAAGCAAATGATGCCCGATGGTAAGATCGGTGCTAGCTTTGCCTTTTCACCAAGTTATGCTTTTGACTGTGATCCGAAAAATGTAATAGCTAAGATTAATTTTGATGAAATGAATAGTTTTTGGTGGATGGATATTTATGCTTATGGTCGTTATCCGGCTTTTACTTGGAAATATTTAAAGGAAAAAGGTTTGGTCCCAGAAATGGAAGCAGATGATAAAACGATTCTTCTGGCAGCGGCGACACAACTCGATTTCATGGGAATCAATTATTACCAATCCATTGTTTGTGAATACAATCCGCTACACGGGGGCGTTGACCCCTATGGAACGATGAATACGGCCGGAAAAAAAGGGACAACGGAAATTAAAGGTGTACCCGGGTTATATAAAAATCCACCGAATCCATATCTTATGACAACAGATTGGGATTGGACGATTGATGCTAGTGGGTTGCGATATGCTTGCCGTGAAGTCACAAGTCGTTACCATTTGCCGATTGTCATTTCTGAAAATGGGTTAGGTGCGTTTGATATACTTGAAGCTGGTAAAGTTCATGATGACTATCGGATCAATTATTTGCGAGAACATGTTTTGGCATTGGAAGAAGCGATACAAGATGGTTGCGATATCATTTCCTATTGTGTCTGGTCTTTTACCGATTTGCTCAGTTGGTTAAATGGATATCAAAAACGGTATGGTCTGGTGTATGTCGACCGCGAAGAACCAGAAGGTTCTAGTATGGATCGTTATAAAAAAGATAGTTTTTACTGGTATCAAGAGGTGATTGCTTCGAATGGAAAACATTTGTAATGAGCGGTATTACAAAAACCGCTCCGGCGAGATAAAATGGAGATAGTCAAATACGAGTAAACAAGAACTATTTGATAAGCTTTTAGACTATGTAGAAGGAAAAGGGATTGAGAAAAGAATGTAGAATATTCTTAATTGATAGATAAATGTTATATTAAAGGAGAGACTACTATGAAGAAAATCGTCTTATTATGTGCATCGGGCATGTCAACCAGCATGCTGGTTAAAACAATGGAAGAAGCAGCAGCACAGATGAATTATGAATGTCAAATTTCAGCGTATCCAACATCAGAGGCTATCAAACAGGCAAGTGATGCGGATCTTATTTTACTTGGACCGCAAGTTCGTTTTGCTTTAAATAAAATCAAAGGTCAATGTCCAGGCGTTTTGGTTGAGGCAATTGATATGCGTATGTATGGACGGATGGATGGCAAGGGTGTTGTTGAATTCGCCAAGAGTAAGATCGGTTAATTAGTTTAGCGGATAAAGTAGTAAATGTAGGGGGAAATATAGAATGAATGGTTTAGAATTAGCAGCATTTCAAATTATATCTGCTGTGGGTAGTGCACGTAGTTGTTATATAGAGGCAATTCAACAGGCAAAATTAGGTGAATTTTCCAAAGCAGAAACGTTGATCAAAGAGGGCGATGAAGTATTCAATGAAGGTCATGATGCGCATGCTGGTCTCTTGCAGAAAGAAGCAGAAGGTACAAGCGAGGGAATTAACCTTTTACTTTTGCATGCGGAAGATCAGTTGATGAGTGCAGAGGGGTTCAAGATTATTGCCTTAGAATTTATTGATGTGTATAAGAAATTTGCCGATAAGCATTAAAAAAATATACTGTGTAGAATAGTGGGAGTTGAGCATATGGGATTTCCTAAAGATTTTTTATGGGGTGGTGCTGTTGCCGCACATCAGTTAGAAGGCGCGTGGCAAGCAGGCGGTAAGGGAGTAAGTGTTGCCGATGTAATGACTGCTGGTCGACATGGGCAGCCTCGTCAAATTACCGATGGTGTTAAAGCAAACTTAAATTATCCGAATCATGATGCAATTGATTTTTATCATAGGTATAAAGAAGATATTGGTTTATTTGGTGAAATGGGATTTAGATGTTTCAGGACCAGTATTGCTTGGACACGTATTTTCCCGAATGGCGATGAATTGGAGCCGAATGAAGCTGGTCTGCAATTTTATGATGATCTTTTTGATGAATTACATAAATATGGTATTGAACCTGTAATTACTTTATCGCATTTTGAATTGCCATATCATCTTGTGTCGCAATACGGTGCGTGGCGTAATCGAAAAGTAATTAAATTCTTTGTTCGTTTTGCTGAAACTGTTTTTAGACGGTATAAGGATAAAGTACGCTATTGGATGACTTTTAATGAAATCAATAATCAAAGTGAATTAGAGGTGCCATTTACAGCGTTTACCAATTCGGGCGTTCTCTATAAAGCCGGTGAAGATAAAAAAGAAGTCATGTATCAAGTAGCACATCATCAATTTGTGGCAGCAGCACTAGCTGTAAAGAAAGGACATGAAATAAATTCAGCGTTTAAAATAGGTTGTATGTTATCGTATCAGCCGGTCTATCCAGAGAGCTGCAATCCGGAAGATCAGATTAAGCAACTTGAAAAAATGCATATGCGTAATTTTTTTGGTGACGTGCATTGTCGTGGGCATTATCCAGCATATGCTCTTAAAGAATGGGAAAATAAGGGGTACCAAATCGTTATGGAGCCGGGGGATTTAGAAATTATAGCAGAAGGAACGGTGGATTATCTAGCCTTTAGTTATTATATGAGTTTTGTGGTGTCTTCTGATGCGGCGAAAATGAAATCAGTTGGTGGTGGTGCCACAATCGCCGTAGATAATCCATATCTTAAACAATCAGAATGGGGCTGGCAGATTGATCCGGTTGGTCTGCGGTATGCGTTGGCAGTACTTACAGAGCGCTATGAGCTGCCTCTTATGGTTGTTGAAAATGGTATTGGGCTGCATGAATCCAAAGTTGGCGACACGATGATTCAAGATGATGCCCGTATTGAATATTTTGCGGCACATATTGAACAAATGAAACAAGCAATTGATCTTGATGGGGTCGAACTTTTGGGGTACTGTCCATGGGGGCCGATTGATTTAGTTTCAGCTGGTACGGGTGAAATGGAAAAGCGGTATGGTTTTATTTATGTAGACAAAGACAATGAAGGGCGTGGAAGTTTAGCACGTGCGAAGAAAAAATCTTTTTATTGGTATCAAAAAGTTATTGCCACAAATGGTGAAGATCTTAGCAATATATAAACTATGAGTCTCTGAATTTTTCTATTCAGGGGCTTTTTTTAGGATTATTTTCTTATTTTTCTATTAACAGGCAGGAAATTTATATTTAAAATGTTATAATATATATATTATTTTTATGTATTAGAGTGCCAGACAAAGGAGTATATACAATAAATGATGTTAAAACATTATAGCAAAAAAGCAATTGCCGCCATAGGAATGACAGTAATTTTCTTAGCTGCTGGAGCAGCCATATTGCAGCCTGTCAAAGTAGCGGCTTTTGATATTGGAAGTGCTGCAGGAGCTCTCTTAGGTGGTGTGATTCAATATAATCAATTCAATAAAGAACTGAATTATTATAATAATGATGGCCGTAATAAATATTTTGAAGAAATTAAAAAAAAAGATGGGGTTGATGATGACCCTTACAAAAATGAAATGCTGGAGAGCATTATGACAAGGCTTTCCGCATCGATTGCTCAAAGTGATGCTTCTATTATAAGCAAACCTTATAATTATTTTGTGAATAAACAAACAACATTTAATGCGTATTGTACATTAGGTCATACTATGAGTGTAAATGCCGGTTTGTTTGATTTGTTGAATTATAATGAAAATGAAGTGGCTTTTGTGGTGGGGCATGAAATGGGGCACGGTCAAAAAGATCATCCGGTTAAAGGTTTTAAAAAAACGGTACCAGTTAGTATAATTGCTAGTGTGTGGGGTTCCCAGACTAGTGGTGTTGCAGCAACGGGGGGGCAAGTATTGGCAAACTACGCAACTGCTGTTAATATTACGAAACCACAAGAATGGGAAGCAGATAATTTGGCTTTTGGTTATGCGGTCGGTGCTGGCTATAATCCGGGTGCAGGTGCTGCTGTTTGGCAGCGTGTCATTGAAAAGATGGGGAGCTCATCCGGTAATTTTGTTGGTGAAATCTTTTCACCATCGGATCATCCTAAAAACGAGGAACGCCGGGAAAATTATTCGAAAAAAATTACGGAATATAGCAACCAACATGTAACGGTTGATAATGGTGTAATCAAAATCAATGGTAAAGAATTTATGACAGCTGGTGCAACGACTTCAATGAGTAGTGCAGAACGTGCTTATTTGATTGCTGGTAATTTGTCAGCAGTTTATCATAATACTAGTTCAGCACCGGAAGCTTATGTGGAAAAGGGATTTGTAAAAATGGGTGCTCAAGCTATTTTGGCAGCAAATGAAAATGAAGCAGATATTGAGTCACTTGCTGATAAATTGAATCGTATTCGCTGAGGTAAAAGAGTAGCCGTACGGATGTGAAGGTTCTTTTGATTTGTTAATTTCTATATGTATAAAAATAATTGATAAAAAGCTGATATACCTGTAATAAAAGGAAAATCCTTGAAATCAAAAGCTAAATAGCTTATAGTAAAATAAGAGCTATGGATTTTGACTTTGATAACAAGAAGGGGATTCATCATGGTAAATAAAAAAATGTTCATCTTTTTTATTACGGTTTGTATTTTGATTTTGAATCCGACGGCTTTTGCTCAAACGATAGTAACAAATGAAGTGCAGCAAGATGTAAATCAGGCTGAAATTTCGCAGGCGAAAGGTGACTATTGGGAAAGTGTGCGCTCTTACAGTAAGGCAATTGCCTTGGATCCGGGACAGGTTGTATTGTATAAAAATCGTGGCAATGTTTATTATCGTTTGGGAAAATATAATGAAGCCATGCGTGATTATAATACGGCCATTGCCCTTGATCATTCTTATCTTGATGCCTATAATAATAGGGGTAATATATATAATGAATTTGGTGAATATGAAAAAGCGTTAAAGGATTATACACAAGTTATTCTTGGCAATCCACGACATGCCAAGGCTTATTATAACCGTGGAATTGTTTATGGAAATTTGGTGGAATATGAGAAAGCGGTTGCTGATTATAGTAAAGCGATTGAACTGAATCCGCTATTTACCGATGCTTATAATAATCGTGGCAATACTTATGAACTTATGGAAAAATATCAAGAAGCCTTAAAAGATTATGAAAAAGCAATCCAGTTAGATGCAAAATATATCCATGCTTATTATAATGCGGGGAATATTTATGCAAAACTTGGTGAGAATGAGCTGGCCCTTAAATTTTATGGCAAGGCAATCAAGGTAGAGCCGCAATATGTAGATGCCTATAATAATATTGGAATTACGTATGCATCTATGAAAAAGCACCAAAAAGCTTTGAAATGGTATAATCAAGCCCTGCAAATAGATCCGAAATACACAAATGCCTATAATAATCGTGGAAACCTATATGTTGAAATGGGAAACTATGAAGAGGCGCTTAGTGATTTTAATCATGCGATTGAATTGTCACCAGATAATGCTGGCTGTTATATGAATCGGGCGGATTTATATGAAAAAATCGGGCAGACGGAACAAGCGAAGACGGATTATAAACGTGCTGTGGGCCTTGACAGTAAATATATAAAGGCTGTGCCGCGCAAATACCAATATTAGTTTGTTGCCAGAGGGGCTTTAATAAAAGGAAATCTTTTATTAAAGCCGTTTTTGTTTCGCTGCATTTACGTGAGTCTTGTATTTTAGATCAAATAGGATTAAAATTATACAAAACAATAATAAATGATTCAAAACAATAAAATAATGCGGTGGAAGGTTTGTGTGAAAATGATAGAAGGGCTTGTTTTTGATATACAGAGATTTTCTACACATGATGGTGATGGCATTCGAACTACCGTGTTTTTGAAAGGCTGTCCACTGCATTGTGTGTGGTGCCAAAATCCTGAAGGTATTTCACCGGAAAAAAATTTGCTGTATTTTGCCCATAAATGTATTTTTTGTGGTTCCTGTTTGCAAATACCGGATAAAGCGGTAGAGCTCAGTGGTAAAACGTTGATTTTATCTCAAGCTAAAGTTAAAAGCGGCGAACTATATGAAGAACTTTGTCCGACTGGTGCATTAAAAATGGATAGTCGTGAATATAGTATTAAAGAAGTCTTGGAAATTGTCATGTCGGATCAGGCTTTTTTTGCTCATGGCGGCGGCGTTACATTATCTGGAGGTGAACCGTTTTTTCAAAAACAATTTACACTTGAGCTATTGAAAAATTTACAGGAAAATCACATTCACACGGCAGTAGAAACATCGTTATTTGTTGATCAAAACTATCTGCTGCAGGTTTTGCCTTATATAGATACATTATTTGCCGATCTAAAGGTTTTTGATGCTGCGTGGCATAAAAAAATAACGTCGGTGAATCCAAAGCAAATTCAGGCTAATATTAAGTTTGTGTTACAATCATCGCATCGCAATAAAGTGGTAATTCGCACCCCGCTGATTCCAGAGTACACAGCGTTTTCAGAAAACATTCAGCAGATTTGTCGCTATATTACAGATATTTTTCCTGATGTAAAATATGAATTATTGAATTATAATCCCTTAGCAAAAATCAAATATGAGCACGTGGAAGATTCCTATTGTTTTGTGGACAATCATCCTTTGTATAGTGTACCTGAAATGAATGCTTTTTATGCTATAGCATATCAAGCCGGTATAAAGAATTTAATTGTCTAGATTTGATCAGGATGGTAGAATAGGGTTTTCGTGGAATTTAAGAAAAAATATAAAAAAATATAGATTGAGGTGGAGATATGTTTTTAGAAGAAAGACAAGAAGCTATTTTAGCGATGTTACAACATGATGGAAAAGTTAAAGTAAAAGAACTCAGTGAATTGTTTGATGTGACAGAAGATTGCATACGGAAAGATTTGGGGTCTCTGGAAAAACAAGGGAATTTAAAACGTACCTATGGCGGCGCAGTTGTTCTTAGAGAAAATCTCCACAATATGGAATTAAGCAAACGGCGTAACACGGATGTAGATGCCAAACAGAAAATCGCACAGGCAGCAGTTAATTTGATTCATGAGAAAGATATGGTTTTTTTGGATATTTCAACCAGCAATCTGGAAATTGCAGCGCTTTTGGCGAAACAACCTAAAGATGTTACAGTTGTGACGAATATGATTGAAATTCTAGTAATTTTGGCACAAAATCCTAAAATAAAAGTATTGTTTGCTGGTGGTACCATCAATAAGAGCCGGGATGGTTTCTGGGGCGGGATGACACTGGATTTTATTTCGCGGCTGAAACCCGATATTGCTTTTGTTGGGGCTGTAGGCGTCGATATAAGGGAAAATAGTGTCTCTACGTATGATATTGAAGATGGAATCAATAAAGCAGCGATTATTCAAGTAAGCAAAAAAGCTTATCTTGTTGCAGAAATGAAAAAAATGAGCAATGATGGAAACTATAATTATGTAACGCTTGATGCGCTGACGGGAATCATAACGGATTCTGTATTGACGGATGAACTCCATGAAATTGCTTCAGGTTATGGTGTAGAAATTATCATGCCTTATTTGCAAGATTAGATACTCTATAGTAAGTTTCATTAAATATTCTATAGGGCAATCGATGCTCTATACCTAATTATTTACAAACGGATAGGTTAGATGTAATTTCTTTTTAATGCATTATATATGGAGAAAATAGAGGACTTTTTGAATGACAAAGCGAAACCTTCTAAGTTGTTGCTTTTTTGCAAGGATTTTAGGAGGTTTTTTATTTATGAAAGAGAGTTTATCTCGCATATTTGATTGGCAGAATTTCTGCCGATTTGTTCAACAAGAAATTAAGGTATTTTTGTTTTTTATTATATTACTTTGTTTATTGCGACTGATCTTTTTAGGCTGGATGTCTGAATATATGGCGAAGACCGCGACGATGCATGATGTGTTGACAGCTATACTGGTGGGGACGAAGCTCAGTCTTAAAAGTGCAGGGGTTCTTACCGTTTTTTCGTTATTAATTAGTGGTGTGGTTAATGTGCTGGCACCATCTTACGAAATGGTTGTTCGTAAAGTGGTGGGCAGCATTTATATTGTGATTTTATCAGTTTTGTTTTGTGCGCGTTTCCCGTATTATAGACAATTTCATTCGGGATTCAATCAATTGATTTTTAATACATTCAACGATGATGTATATGCATTGAGCCTTTCTTTGGTACAGGAATTTTATTTGCCGCTGCGATTGGCTGGCGCTTTTATTTTCGCATTTTTCCTTTATAAAATATTTGCAGCTTGGCTTAATAGATCTGTTTTAAAAATGCCGTCTTTTTCTTTTCCATTAACTAAATGGTTAAGTCGTGCGGTAGTTGTACTCTTTTTATATTGGAGTATTGTTTTTGTGACATTTGGCGGTAGTTTCAGTTGGGCTACAGAAGTGGACTGGGAAAATGCTGGTGTGACCAAAGATCCTTTTTTAAATGAAGTGATCTTAGATGATATGCAGGCAATTTATCGTGCTTATACGATGAATAATCGTTTGGAAGCCTGCAATGGTCTCAATTTTGACGTGGATCAAATACGTTTTTTTACAGCAAAGCTTACGAATAAAACGGAGCTGCAATCCAATGATTTGGATGAATATTTACTAAAGCAAGCACAGGGACCACTGGTTGAAAAACCAAAGCATATTTTTGTAATTATCTCTGAAAGTTATGCGAATTGGCCGTTGTTGGAAAAATATAAAGATCTTCATATTGCGGATGGTATGAAGCAAATTATTGCCGAAAATGACAGTGATTATATAGGGACTTTTCTGCCGAATGGCCCAAGTACAGTTTCCGCAGTAACGGGTGTAGTTACTGGCTTTGCCGATGCAAACCTTTATCTTACAACGATGCCGGAAGCTTTTGCTGCACCTTATTCTACAGCCAGTGCACCACAGCTTCAGAAATTAGGCTATGATACAAATTTCTGGTATGCAGGACCGACAACTTGGGAACGAATCCAGGCTTTTACGCTGGCACAGGGGTATCAACATTTTTATAGTCGCGGTGATTTTGCTAATGCAGAGGAAGGCAGCGTTTGGGGCTGCGATGATAAATATCTTTATGAGGCTGTGTTAGCCGGTATTGATGCTGATCAACCAAGTTTCAACGTAATATTAAACGTATCAAATCATTCCCCGTTTACCGTGGATGTTGCGAAAGAGGGATTTGATAAAGAAAAGGTGATTGCCGCCTTGCCACAGGAAGCAAAAACGGACATGGCTCTGGTCAATCAATTGGGTCATTTTTGGTATGCGGATAAAATGATGGCAGATTTCATTAAAACGACGAAGCAAAAATATCCGGATAGTCTTTTCATTATTGTTGGTGATCATGCGGATCGTTATAATATTGATAAATCACCATCCATGTATGAACGGTATGGTATTCCATTTATTGTTACAGGACAAGGCGTTACGAAAGGAATTTTGCCAAAAGATGCCGCAGGCAGTCAAATTGATATCATTCCGACTTTGATTGAAATGATAGCACCACAGGGATTTTCCTATCATTCCGTAGGGACTAGTTTAACGCGCGGCAATAAAAGAGCGGTAAATTATGGCTTTTGGATGACGCATGACTATATTGGGAAAGCGGATCTTGCAGAATTTCAACCGGAATCAATCCGGGGGGATTCACCAGAGCTTGATACAGCAGCTTTGCAGGATTATATTGATGCGATCAGGAGTATTTCTTGGTGGCGGGCGAAATACGGTCCGATACTGAATGCAGATTTATTAAAAGATCGTTGAGTTTCATGTGTTATTTTATAATTGAGGTGTAAGTGTGGCTAAAGTTCATAAAGGAAAGAAAACATTAAGCCGGCAATCTCGGCAGTATTTGTTTAGTGCATGTGTTTGCGCGGGCTTGATCGGTGTTTATGGGTTTATGATTTTTCGGTTGGGTGGAGAACTTTCTATCAATCCATTCTTTCATGTATTGCCATTCGTTTGGTTAATGGGGATTTTTTACTATTGCCGTCGGTACAGAACATTCCAAGCGGGGGCTCGCGGGGAAAATGAAATTTTGACTTATGTAAGGAAATTACCTAATCAGTACCATGTGTTTTCTAATTTTGTTATTAAAGAAAAACGAATTTATGATGAAGCAGATTTTATTATTGTTGGTGAAAATGGTGTTTTTGTGGTTGAAGGCAAAAATCATTTAGGGAAAATTGTCGGTACAGAAGATGATATTGAATGGAAACAATACAAATTTGGACACAATGGTAAACAGCATACGAGAAATATGATGAACCCGATTAAACAGACGAAGTGGCATCGTCTTAATATTGAAGGTATGCTGCGGCAGGCAGGTTTCCGTATTTCGGTTGTGCCGCTATTGGTCTTTACCAATATTGCGGCGCAACTTGAGATTGCATCAAGTGAAATGATCATTTTGAAGGGCAGTAAATATGTGAATGACTATATTTTGCGTTACAGTCCTCAGCGTAAACTTGATAAAAATATGATTAAAGATATTGTTGCTTTGTTGGATAAGAAAGCCTGAATTATCTCAAGTATGGAAAAAAAGAAAAGGCGGAATGGCTCAATAGAAAGAACCGTTCCGCCTTTTCTTTGCGATTAAAAGAATAGCAGCTAAAGGATATGTCTAAAACATAATACAATAAAACAGATGAGTGAAACAAAAAAAGTGAAATATTCCACCGTTTTTATTGGATAGGCATAATGCAGTGGGATATCAATTACTTTTGGGATATTACTGCAAAGCAGCGATATTGCCATCGAAATATAAAACAAGATATTAACCATTGGGACTGAGTGATAAAAAACCAAAGCTTTGAGAAGAATGAAGACGGCAAATGCAATAAAAAAATAAGAGAATTTTTCGGCAAACATAAAGCATCACACTCCCAAAAGAAGATTTTTAAGTACTTTTTAAAACTTATTAATATTATAACATAAATATAGGAAATTATAGCCTATAAAGCTTAAAATAAGCATGATTTCAGGAATTTTGCGAACGCACTATAAATAAATTATTTTTTGCGTGTATTGCACCTATTATTGCATTATGGTATAATTATCGGGTAATAAACGAAAGTGTGTTTATTATTCAAACAGGTTATAAAGCGACTAGCTTTACCTCAAAATGGGGGGCTACGTCTAACCAAGTTTTCGCAGAGAGAACTTGTAATTATTCCCAATTTGGGGAAAAGTGAGGTGCAATAAGATATGAAAAAAGGAATTCATCCTGAATTCAAACAAGCAAAAGTTATTTGTGGTTGTGGCAGTACTTTTACGACAGGTTCTGTAAAAGACGAATTACATGTTGATGTATGTTCGAACTGTCATCCTTTCTTTACTGGTCGTCAACGTGATGTTGCTGCTGGTGGTAGAATTGAAAAATTCAACAAGCGTTACGGAAACAAATAATTTATGTAAATGGGCAGCAGAGCAGAAATGCTCTGCTTCATTTATATCTGAATGTATTTTATATTGGGAGTAATTCTGTGTAATGGGAGGAATTACAAATGAGTAGTAATAATAAATTAACTGTAGGTGGTCAAGCCGTCATAGAAGGCGTTATGATGCGCGGACCTAAATTGGTATCCACAGCAGTGCGCGAGCCATCTGGTCAAATCAGTGTTAAAGTCGATCCGGTATCATCGATCAGCGATCGTTATCCAATTTTAAAAAAACCGATGCTTCGCGGGGTAGTGGCGTTAGGTGAATCCTTGGTTTTGGGGTTGAAATCGCTATCGTATTCAGCGCAAAAAGCTGGTGATGAAGATGAGCAGCTTTCTGATAAAGAATTGGTTATGACAATACTCTTTTCGTTGGGTTTGGCAATATTGTTATTTGTCATTATACCTACAGCGGCAGCTAAATATATTGATGCCTCTTTTACGAATCCGATTCTTTTAAATTTATTGGAAGGTGGGCTTCGTTTAGGAATTTTTCTGGTTTATATCTATGGTATTTCACGGATGAAAGATATTCAGCGTGTGTTTAAATATCATGGAGCGGAGCATAAGACAATTCATGCCTATGAAGCCGGTGAAGAGCTTACGGTTGAAAATGTACAAAAATATAGTACGCTTCATCCACGTTGTGGTACGGCGTTTTTGCTTATCGTCATGGTTGTTAGTATTGTTATGTTTGCTTTTTTAGGCTGGCCTGATTTATGGCTGCGCATCTTGTCACGGGTAATATTGCTTCCAGTGGTGGCAGGTCTTTCTTATGAAATTATTCGCTTTGCTGGTAAAAGTCAAAATCCATTCGTGCATATTGCAATCCTGCCAGGGCTTTGGCTGCAAAAAATAACGACAAGCCAACCGGATGATGATATGGTTGAAGTTGCTATTCAAGCATTGGAAGCGGTACTGGTTGAATCTACAGTACTAGAAACGGCTCCAATAGTCGCTCCGCTGCCAACGGAAAGTTGATTGGTATTTAAGTTTTAGTTTTAGGGGTGAAGTATACATGCTGCAAAAATTACAGGCAGTTGAAGATAAATATTTAGAGCTGGAGTCTTTGATTAGTGATCCAGACGTCATTTCAGATATGACGAAATGGCAGAAATATAATCGGGAACATGCCTCGCTTATGGTGATTGTGGAGAAGTTCCGCGAGTATAAAAAAGTTTGCCAGGGAATTGATGATGATAAAGCGATGTTCGCTGAACAATTAGATGATGATTTTCGTAAGATGGTTGAAGCTGAAATTGTGGAATATAGATCGATTAAAGAAAAGTTGGAAGCGGAGCTGCCACTTCTTCTTTTGCCAAAAGACCCGAATGATGATAAAAGTGTTATCGTCGAAATTCGTGGTGGCGTGGGTGGTGATGAAGCCGCACTTTTTGCAGGGGATCTCTTTCGAATGTATTCACGTTATGCTGAAGTACAGGGTTGGAAAATAGAAATCCTAAATTCCAATGCGACGGAGCTTGGTGGATTTAAAGAAATATCATTTTCTATTTTGGGCTATGGTGCATACAGCAAGTTGAAATATGAAAGTGGGACACATCGAGTTCAGCGTGTACCAGCGACAGAATCAAGCGGACGGATTCATACTTCCGCGGTTACGGTAGCTGTATTGCCGGAAGTCGAGGAAGTGGAAGTGGATATTAAAGCGAACGAACTTCGTATTGATACCTATTGTGCGAGTGGTGCTGGTGGTCAGTACGTTAATCGAACAGAAACGGCAGTTCGTATCACACATTTGCCAACGGGAGTCGTTGTGCAGTGCCAAGATGAAAAATCACAGCTTAAAAACAAGGAAAAAGCGATGCGCGTACTTCGTGCCAGAGTTCAGGAAAAAGCATCACAAGCACAACATGATGAAATTTCAGCCGATCGAAAGTCTCAGGTGGGATCAGGTGATCGCAGCGGACGGATTCGCACTTATAATTTTCCGCAAGGTCGGGTGACGGATCATCGGGTAGGACTTACTTTGCATAAATTAGATTTTGTCTTAAATGGTGAATTAGATGAGCTCATCAATGCTTTGATTACCGCTGATCAGACTGATAAAATGAAGCGAGTCAATTGATATGACGATGAAAAATGAAGTTTGGACAATCGGCAGTATTATAAAATGGACGGAGCAGTACTTTAAAGATAAGGGCGTGGATTCTCCGCGCCTTGATGCGGAAGTACTGCTTTCCCATGTCTTAGAGAAAGAGCGTATTTATTTGTATATTCATTTTGATGAACCATTGGAAGCGGTAGAGTTAGCAGCATTCCGGGATATGGTGAAAAAGCGGGTACAGAGAATACCGGTGGCCTATATTGTTGGTGCGCGTGAGTTTATGGGACTTACATTTTCTGTTTCTCCTGCGGTACTGATTCCGCGCCCTGATACTGAAATTCTAGTTGAAGCCGTTATTGAGCGCCTTAAGGATAAAGCTCAAATAAAATTTGTTGATATTGGAACTGGCAGCGGTGCCATCGTCTTGTCATTGCTGCATTATTTGCCGCTGGCATGTGCTGCTGCGGTGGATATATCGCAAGATGCTCTTGCTGTCGCGGGAAAAAATGCCGAAACACTTTTAGTGAAAGATCGTGTCGATTTTTACATGGGTGATGTATATGCACCACTACCGGCAGAAAAGTTTGATGCAATTATTTCAAATCCGCCTTACATTCCGAATGCAGACATTGCTAAACTAGAACCAGAAGTTAAGGAGTTTGAACCGTATGGAGCTTTAGCTGGTGGACTGGATGGACTGGATTTTTATCGTCGGTTAATAGCCGATGGCAGCGATCGTTTAAATGACGGCGGGTTTATGGCATTTGAAGTTGGGATAAACCAGGCACAGGCGGTAGCGGCTCTTGCTGAATCAGTTCCGACTTTGGAACAGACACAAATTCTTAAAGATTATGCGGGAATTGATCGTGTTGTTATTCTGTATAAAAAATAAATAGAGCTAAACTATTTTTGTCCTCCCTTTTTAGAGGGTCACAGAGGTGAGTGGTGAGAGGTAATAGTTATGAAAACAAATATTGTGAAAATAAATAAAATGGATGCAATGGATGCAAATATAATTCAAGCTGCAAAAATCATTCGATCTGGCGGCTTGGTTGCCTTTCCTACGGAAACAGTTTACGGACTTGGAGCGAATGGTCTTGATGCGAAAGCGGCGGCAGGAATTTATGAGGCGAAGGGGCGTCCCTCAGATAATCCTTTGATCTTACATATCTGCGACTTTGCTATGCTGGCAGATTTAGTTGTTGAAATTCCTGAAACTGCAAAAAAAATCATGACTGCTTTTTGCCCAGGACCGATTACTATGATTTTAAAACATAAAGCAGTTGTGCCGGCAGCGATTACTGGTGGTCTTGATACCGTTGGTATACGAATACCAGATGACGATATTGCACGAATGCTGATTCGACTTTCTGGTGTGCCGATTGCGGCACCTAGTGCCAATACATCGGGACGTCCGAGCCCAACTACGGCTGCTGCAGTATTGGCGGACTTGGATGGGAAAATTGATATGCTGATTGATGGTGGGGCTTCTACCTTTGGCGTAGAGTCGACCATTGTTGATTGTACAAGTTTGGTACCAACTGTTCTGCGTCCTGGAGCAATCACCATGGAAATGTTAACAGAAGTTTTGGGGGAGGTTGCTTTGGACCCTGCTTTGGTTGGCGCTGATACGGTACCGAAAGCGCCGGGCATGAAGTATAGGCATTATGCACCCAGAGCACCTTTGATTGTCATCAAAGGCTCTTGTGCAAAATTGGTTGATCAATTTTTATTTGAAATCAATAACGCCGTTTTACAAAAGAAAAATATTGGTCTGATTGTTAGTACAGAATTGGCAGACAAACTGCCGACGGATTATGAAACGTTTACGTATGGATCTCAGGCAGATTTAGCTTCTATTGCTGCCAATCTTTATGAAGGTTTGCGTAGTTTTGATGATAAAAAGGTGGATATACTTTTTGCTGAAGGCACAACGGAAGTCGGGCTGGGGCTGGCAATCATGAATCGTCTAAATAAAGCGAGCGGTTTTCATACGATTACAGCATAGTTGTAATCGTATAGGCAGCTACATAATATGGCAAAAATTTTTATTTTTTACTTTCAACTTTTAATTTCTGTGTCTTATGATAAAATAGAGATTAAGATTTCATTTTCCTGGAGGTAAAGTAATGAGAAAAGTTTTATTCGTTTGCACGGGAAATACTTGTCGCAGTCCAATGGCTGCGGTTGTGTTGCAAGATAAAGTTAATATTGAATGCTTAATAAATGAAATTCACGTGAGTTCAGCTGGACTGGCAGCCGTACCTGGTGCTCCGGCAGCTGATAATGCTTGTGCAGCTGTAGCGAGTATTGGCTTATCGCTTGTTTCGCATAAAGCGACGGCTTTATCTATGAACATGATTGAAGCAGCTGATTTGGTATTTACGATGACTAGGCAGCATCGTGATGCAATTTTACGTGCCTTGCCAACGGCTGGACGCAAAGTTTTTACTTTGGCAGAGTATGTGGAAGCGGAAGAAGAAATCACAGATCCATACGGCAGTGATTTGAGCAGTTATCAAAATTGTTTGTCGTTGCTGCAAAAAAATATTGATAAAGCTTGGCCGATGATTCGAGCTTTGGTGTAAAAATAGAAAGCAATCGTTATAAAAAAAGCTGTTTAGCTCATGGAGGTATAGTGATGAAAATTACAATTGGCAGTGATCATGGTGCAGTGGAATTAAAGGAAGAAATTAAAAAAGTTTTGGCAGATTTTGCGGATATTGAAGTGAAGGACTTGGGGACTTTTGGTGATACGGCTGTGGATTATCCCGATATTGCTGAAAAGGTGTGTCAAACTATTATAAATGGTGAGGCGGAGCGTGGAATTTTACTTTGTGGAACGGGCATTGGTATTTCAATTGCTGCGAATAAAATAAATGGCATTCGAGCAGCCCTTTGTACAGATGTATATTCAGCTAAAATGTCTCGTGAACATAATAATGCAAACGTTCTGGCAATGGGGGGCAGAGTAACTGGTTTTGGTCCTGCGGGTGAAATCGTGAAAGCTTGGGTTACTACAGAGTTTGCTGGTGGACGCCATGCTCGTCGTGTTGATAAAATCTCTGCTTTGGAAAAAGAATAGAAACCGTTACATTACAAGCTATGCTGATAGCAGGATTACTGTTACCAAGCTTGATATATTTTTTGATTATAGGGGGATTTGTTTAGATGAGTTTATTAGACAACTTAGCTGCTGTGGATCCAGAAATTGCGATGGAGATTGATCATGAACTAAATAGACAGCGCAATAAACTGGAATTGATTGCCTCAGAGAATATTGTAAGTCAAGCAGTTATGGAAGCGCAGGGATCCGTCCTTACGAATAAATATGCTGAAGGATATCCAGGTAAACGTTATTATGGTGGCTGCGAATTTGTCGATGTTGTTGAGCAACTGGCAATTGATCGAGCTAAACAATTATTTGGTGCAGAATATGCCAATGTACAGCCGCATTCCGGAGCGCAAGCGAATATGGCAGTGTTTTTTGCCTTGTTGACGCCAGGTGATACTGTAATGGGAATGAATTTAACAGATGGCGGTCACTTAACACATGGCAGCCCAGTTAACATGTCCGGTAAATATTTTCATATTGTTCCTTATGGTGTTGATAAAGAAACAGAACGTATTGACTATGATAAATTGCAGAAAATTGCTCAAGAATGCAAACCAAAATTGATTGTTGCAGGAGCTAGTGCTTATGCCAGAACAATTGATTTTGCAAGGCTCAGTGAAATCGCGAAGTCAGTTGATGCATTATTTATGGTTGATATGGCCCATATTGCAGGTTTAGTTGCAGCTGGACTTCATCCAAATCCGCTGCCTTACGCAGATGTGGTTACATCCACAACCCATAAAACACTCCGTGGACCGCGTGGGGGACTTATTTTATGTAAAAACGCTGAATTTGGCAAACAATTTAATAAGGCGATATTCCCGGGAATACAGGGCGGACCACTGATGCACGTCATTGCCGCCAAAGCCGTGGCTTTCAAAGAGGCTTTGACTGCTGAATTTAAAGTATATCAACAGCAAGTTGTCAAAAATGCGGCTGTGCTTGCTGATGAACTTACGGCAAATGGTTTTCGGATTGTGTCGGGCGGAACCGATAATCATCTGATGCTTGTGGATCTTCGCAGTAAAAATTTAACTGGCAAAGTGGCTGAAAAATTATTGGATGATGTGGGAATCACCGCCAATAAGAATACAATTCCTTTTGAACCATTAAGTCCTTTTGTAACAAGTGGTATTCGTCTTGGTTCTCCAGCACTTACGACACGTGGCTTCAAAGAAGCAGATATGAAGCAGGTGGCAAAAATCATTGCACTTGTCTTAGATGATCCGGAAAATGCTGTGGTACATGAAACAGCAAAACATATGGTGCATGAACTTTGCGCAAAACATCCTATATATTAATAAGAGGTGGAAGAAATTAATGTCAGATTTAAAAATAAATGTAATCAATCATCCCTTGATTCAGCACAAGCTTACGCTTATGCGGAAAGAAACGACCGGCACAAAAGATTTTCGTGAATTATTAGAAGAAATTTCTATGCTGATGGCTTATGAAATTACGCGCGATTTTCCGCTGAAAGAAATTGAAATAAAAACACCAGTAGCAACTTGTAAATCTAAGGTTTTGACCGGTAAAAAAGTAGGCGTTGTACCAATTTTAAGGGCGGGACTTGGTATGCTGAACGGAGTTGTTAATATGATTCCGGCGGCTCGAGTTGGTCATGTTGGCATGTATCGTGATCCTGAAACGTTGAAGCCAGTTGAATATTATTGCAAACTGCCAAGTGATGTAAGTGAACGTACATTGATTGTTGTTGATCCAATGCTCGCAACGGGTGGATCATCAGCTGCAGCACTTTCGCTCTTAAAAGCAAAAGGTGCGAAATCCATTATTCTTATGTGCCTTGTTGTAGCACCTGAAGGTGTGAGAGTTGTTAATGAAGAACATCCGGACGTGCCTATTTACACAGCAAGCGTAGATGAATGTCTCAATGAACATGGTTATATTGTGCCAGGTCTTGGTGATGCTGGTGATCGTATTTTTGGTACGTTGTAAAAAAGAAGCTTAGCTTCCTTTTGCATCGTTTATTTTATGGTAGTGTTTGTTATAAGGAGTTAAGTTTATGGATATATCACCGCGTCCGGAATGGACGGATTATTTTCTTGATATTGCTAAGGCAGTAGGTCGACGATCTACTTGTTTGCGGAGGCAATATGGAGCGATTATTGTAAAAGATCATATTATCATCAGTACCGGATATAATGGTGCACCGCGTGGTGAGAGTAATTGTATTGATACTGGTATTTGTGAACGTGAACGCTGCAATGTACCGAAGGGTGAACGTTATGAGCTTTGTGTTGCAGTTCATGCCGAACAAAATGCAATAATCAATGCGGACCCCGTTAAAATGAAGGGGGCAACGATCTATATTGTTGGCTATAATTCAGATGGAACACTTGCCTCAGGTCAGCCTTGCCTATTGTGTCGCCGCATGCTCTGTAATGCAATGATTGAAAAAGCCATTTATCTTGATAAGGATGGTTCTATTATTGAAGTGGAGCCGAAAGCTATAAAAAATTAAAAATAAAAGCAAAAACGCTGCGAAACTCTTAGAGTCAGCAGCGTTTTTGCTTTTATTTTAGTTCATACCATTTTAATAAAGCCTGTGTACCATCTTCGCTGCTTCCCTTTGCGGCAAGTTCATCGTACAATTTCTTTGCCAGGGTAAGACCGGGTAGTTCTAAACTAATTTCGGCAGCGGATTCAAGAGCAATGCGCATATCTTTAATGAAATGTTTCACGAAAAACCCGGGGCTATAATCGTCATGGAGCATTCTTGGTGCCAGATTGCTGAGTGACCAGGAGGCAGCAGCACCTTGCGAAATCGTGTCAACGACAGCAATTGGATCAAGCCCTACCTTTTTTGCATAGATGACAGCTTCACACACGCCTATCATATTGGAGGCAATAGCGATTTGATTGCACATTTTTGTATATTGCCCGGAGCCAGCAGATCCGAAATAGCGAATAGTAGTTCCAAGAGCCGAAAAAACGTCGATTACGGTATCAAAGGCTGCTTTTTCGCCGCCAACCATAATGGTTAGTTTTTTGTCTCGTGCACCGATATCACCACCTGAGACGGGGGCGTCGAGTGTATGGAGACCATTTTTTTTACTTTCGTTAAAAATTTTTTTAGCTAAAACGGGGCTAGACGTTGTCATATCAATTAGATAGGTACCTTTTTTTGCCGCGTGCAAGAGTCCGTGCTCTGAACAGTAAATTTCTTCTACATCTTTCGGATAACCGACCATTGTGATTATAAGAGAAGCCGTTTTTGCCATTGCTTGCGGTGAATCTTTCCAGGTAGCACCTGCTTTAAGCAGGGCGGCGGTATTTTTTTGTGTGTGGGAATAGATTGTTACAGTAAAACCTGCTTTAATTAAATTGGCAGCCATGCTTTTACCCATTACGCCAAGTCCGATAAATCCAATTTCATTTATGATCATATTGATACCTCCATTGAAAAATTTTGTTTATATACATTAAATTAAAGATACTCATATTATAAAAAAATAGCAAGCAGAAATATATGTTTTTGACGATTGTAAAGCTAAAATACATATAAGTTACTTGCGAAATCAAGTATAATGATATAGATAGGTTGTAGGGGAATTGGAGGATCACTATGTTCAACATAATCGGATTGCCGAAACTTAATAAATTATCGCCGACTTTATATTCGACTCTATTAAAAATAGTCGAAGAATCTGGAGAATTGGCAAGGGCTACACTGACTTTTTTGCCTTATGAAAGATTAAAACCAGACGAAATTGCTGAACTTGCTGCCGCACGTGAAGCTTTAGTTGAGGTGAATGGCGAGTTGCTCGATGTCGCACAGACTTGTGTTACAATGCTTTTTGTCATGGAAGAAAACTATGAAATTGCAATTGACGAGTTGATTCAGTTGCATTTAGATAAATTACAAGCAAAAAAATATACGTTTAGACAAGATCAAACATACAAGCTTTATACGGAAGGCAACTACAAATATATGTCATTGCCTAAACTTTTACTGCCGGAAGTGACGCTTTTGCGGACGGTTTGTAAAATACAGGAAGAGGTGGGTGAGCTCACGCAATATTTGGGGAAAAAGGCAGGTGCATCAGGCGAAAAGCATGCTCTGGAAAATAAAGAAGTCATGTTTGGTAGTGCTGGAGAATTATTGGATGTTGCCCAATGCTGTTTTACGATGATGTATATTTTAGCGGAAAAATATAATGTGGATATTGAGAATCTTATTCAGGTACATATTGCTAAATTAAAAATACGAGGTTATTTCGTTTAAAAAGAGTGTCATCATTTGCCGAAAATGAGCAAGTGTTTTCTGATAAATAACAGCTTTTTATTAAAGTTATGACGGGATAATATCGTTGACAGTGGTGAATTGGTGATGTACAATTATTCTGTTGCATAGAAAAGGGGTGCGAAATTTATGCCGGATTATATTTTGGCGTTTTTGATTGCGGTGGTTGTTGCGTATATTTTGACGCCGGGCATTATTTCTTTGGCTGTTAAGATGGGAGCTATGGATGCTCCAGATGCACGAAAAGTGCATAAAACACCAATTCCAAGGTTAGGCGGAATTGGGATTTATATTGCGTTTATGGTGGCTGTCTTATGTACAGTTGAACTTACACAGGAAGTAATTGGGCTGCTTTTAGGCGGAACAGTTATTGTAATTGTTGGGATTATTGATGATTTGAAAAATTTACCGGCGAAAGTTAAGTTGCTGGGACAGATTTTGGCCGCAGTTATATTGGTTTCATTTGATGTGCGTATTGATTTTATCAGCGATCCATTCGGTGATATGATTTATTTTGAATATTTAGCCATTCCAATAACGATTTTTTGGATTGTCGGGCTGACAAATACGGTAAACCTTATAGATGGTCTTGACGGGTTGGCTGCAGGCGTATCAACAATTGCAGCCATTACTATTTTACTGGTGGCATTGCAGCAGGACTATTTACTAATCGCAGTGCTTACCGCAGCCTTGGCTGGCGGTGCTTTTGGTTTTTTACAGTATAATTTCAATCCAGCTAAAATTTTTATGGGTGATACGGGCAGTATGTTTTTAGGTTATATGCTGGCTGGTATTTCGATTATTGGTGCTGTGAAAAGTGCTGCGACTATTGCCTTGATTGTGCCAATTTTTGCACTTGGTCTGCCGATTTTGGACACGGCTTTTGCGATTGTGCGTCGCTATCGCGGTGGTGTGCCAATTTTTAAACCAGATCGTGGACATTTGCATCATAGACTATTGGATTTAGGTTTTACACAAAGGCAGGCAGTGCTTTTGATGTATGTGATTAGTGGAGTTTTAGGGTTAAGTGCAATTGCCTTGACCGAAGTGAGCAGTGGTATTGCAATTTTAATTATTATTGCTGTGATTTTTGCGGTGCTTTTTGGGGCAAAAAAACTAGGCATTTTTGATTCGAAAAAATCCATAAGAATGCATTGATGATAGGCAGGCGAAAACCTGCCTATTTTATAAGTACGAAAAATTATGCAAGACATTTGGCTTGAAGCTTGTGTGGAAGGAGCAAATTATTTTATGAAGAAAAAAATTAAGGTGATGACGGTATTTGGGACACGACCAGAAGCAATTAAAATGGCCCCGATCGTTTTGGAATTGACAAAATATCCTGAGTTGATTACGCCGATTGTTACGGTTACGGCACAACATAGAGATATGCTGGATCAAGTTTTAGGATTATTCCAAATCAAACCGGATCACGACCTTGATATTATGGCGGCGGGGCAAACTTTGTTTGATATTACAACAAAAGCCATGATGGGGCTTGATAAAGTATTAAGTGAAGAAAAACCGGACATTGTTTTGGTCCATGGTGATACAACAACGACTTTTGCTGGAGCTTTAGCCGCATTTTATCATCAAACAACAGTTGGACATGTGGAAGCGGGGCTTCGGACCCATAATAAATATTCGCCATTTCCTGAGGAAATGAATCGGAAGCTCACCGGGGCTTTGACGGATCTTCATTTCGCACCGACTAATACGGCAGCGGCGAATTTAGCAGAAGAAAATATTAAAGGTGAAAATGTTTTTGTTACCGGTAATACAGTTATTGATGCCTTACACAAGACAGTTTGCGAAGAATACAAATTTGAAAATGAACTGTTGCAGAATATTGATTATAAAAATAAAAAAATCATTTTAGTCACGACGCACCGCCGTGAAAATCTGGGCGAACCGATGCGTCACGTTTATAAGGCTCTTCGACAAATTGTTGACGAATTTATGGATGTAGAAATTGTTTTTCCAGTACATAAAAATCCAAAAGTTCGTGAAGTTGTTCAGGCGGAATTGGGCGATATGCCAAATGTGCATTTGATTGATCCGCTAGACTATGAACCTTTTGCCAATTTGATGTATAGATCCTACCTTATCCTCACTGATTCTGGTGGGGTGCAAGAAGAAGCACCGGCACTTGGTAAACCAGTTTTGGTTTTGCGTGAGACTACGGAACGACCTGAAGCAGTGGCTGCTGGGACCGTAAAATTGATCGGTACTGATAAAAAGCGAGTTTATGATGAAACGAAATCTCTTTTATTGGACCCGATTGAATATACTCGCATGTCAGGCGCCTGCAATCCTTATGGCGATGGTAAGGCCGCCAAACGTATTATTGAAGCGATTCTTTGGAAATATGGATTAGCCAACCACAAACCAGATATATTTAAAGCAGAGAAAAAATGAGGATAGAGTCGGCTGTCATTTATTGATAGTCGACTTTTATACTATAATAAGTAATGTGAATGGTGGGGGCGAAAAACAATGAATAAAAAAGTGAAAATAAATGAAAAACCCAGCCAAAAACACACAACATTACAAGCTTTAACCTTTGTAAGTGGTATTGGAATCAATTTTGCTATTACGGTAGGTCTTTTTATTTATATGGGGAAACTGGCTGATGAATACTTTAATATTGCCCCTAAAGGAACTCTTATTGGGATTTTTGTAGGTTTTATAATTGCTTTATGGGCAACAGGTAAAAAATTACTTGGAAAATCATGAGAATGTGTTATAATAAGATGAAATACGATAAATAAATATTATATATATTTATGTTATTATACTTTTTGATTATAGTTAGTGAAGGTGAAAACTATCAATCAAAATAAAGTTTTGCTTATCTTGAAGGTTATAAATTATAAAATAAAATCTTTTCCACAGGAAAAGTTTTGTTGTTTGTCGAATAGGTTACAAGTAAAAGTTTTATTAATAACTATAGACGAAATGGATTTTTAACTTCATGATGAATAGATTAGGCAGATATTCTGTGCCGCTAGCGGTTTAGAACACTGTTGGTGGTGGAATATGAAAAAGTTATTGACATTAGGCAAGAAAATTCTGGTTCAAACAATTTTGAGCGTAGCGATTTTAAGTATTCCGTTAGAGATGCTGCAGAAATTATATCTTATTGTGCCGCTTATTACTGGATGTATCTTAGGAATATCTTGCTGGATAGTGATTAGTTATAGAATTTTAAAAAGTGATGCATCAAATATGGATGCTGCAAAAAAAAGTATGCAGATCGGCTGGCTGATTCGGTTGGTAATGATTCTGGGTACTTTTATTGCGGCTGTTCGTATTTCAACAGAAACTTTTTGGCTTGTTGTAATTGGCTTCTTTTTAATGTCTATGATCATGATGCTCAACGCTATTGTTTATGCTTACAATAGCGATGTCAATAGAAAAAAATAGGGAGAGTGATATGTATGCATGAAATCGGTGTTCGTCACGTAGCACAGATTGCCGGATTTAGTTTCAACATGGATACATTGTACATGACCTGGCTTGCTATGGCGGTTGTGATTGTTATTGCCATTTTGGCAACACGCAGCCTGAATGTCATTCCAAAAGGGTGGCAAAATG